>Ga0208156_1000020_pt1 | contig 212294 bp, 178 predicted proteins | sample 1_EtaG_FD_184073 | JGI IMG/M metagenome (GOLD analysis project Ga0208156, IMG submission 184073) | Marine viral communities from the Subarctic Pacific Ocean - 1_ETSP_OMZ_AT15124 metaG (SPAdes) (version 2) | ecosystem: Environmental > Aquatic > Marine > Oceanic | place: Pacific Ocean...
CTCCGTGACTTGCTTGACCGCCTCGATTTTGAATTCTTCGGAGTATCGCTTTCCGCTCATTACCAACACCTGTAGATTTGCGTTTAGTGTAACGCTATCAGGCGTCTACTGTATCGGGGGCTTGCCAGGAAGCTCCAGAGGACAGCCCTGACTCGATTGTTCGCTTTTGTTTAAGAACGTCGTTCTAGCGATCAAACACCTCGCTTATTGTGGCGATCAGGCATTGGGCACCACCACCAGGGCCGGGGGTGGTTATGAACGACAGGTGTTCAGAAAGTCACGGAGCCACTTAGCCTCCGATTTGGTTGGCTGAAGCTCGTACTGCTTTACGATGCGTGTGAAACGTGCCACATACCCGCACTGGCCCGTTGGTGGTAACCACTGATCAGGTCCCAAAGCTCCCTTGCTGCGATTCAGGCTAGCTTCGACCGGCAGAAGATTCATCGGGTTGTTCGCAAATTGCTGCCGTTTTGAATCCGCCCATTCTGCTGCCCCGTGCTCCCAAGCCCATGCAAGTGGGACGACGTGGTCAATGTCGATTTCGTTGCTGTTCAGGATTACCTTTCCGGTGAAGGGGCTTATCCAACGGCCTGTAAAAACTCGACAACTCCTGTCTGTCGCGAAACGTACAGTCGTAATGGAGGTTGCGATCAATGCTTCTGCTCGACTGTTCTGGCAATCGCCATCTATGTCGTTCCAGCCGTGACCAAACGCTGATCGCTCGTAAGACCCGAGGTTGCCCTCAGAGGACTGGATTGAATGCTCATCGGCTAGTCCTTTGGGCAAACGACCACCACTCGCCAAGCATGCATCAACGGAAGCGTAAGCGCTAAAGTTCTGCGTACGTTCGTAGTACGAACTTTTGGGTGGATGACAAATGCCTGACGACGTCTTTTTGATCGTCCCAGCGGTCACAGGCTCGAATCCAATGACCAGCGTGAGAGCCAGTAGCCAATACTGCAAATGCCTCACCTACTTCTCCTGCGCTACAGAGCCTTTTGATGCAGCGACATGTTAAAGCGTATTACCGAGCATGTCGCGGTGTAGGAAATCTCCCAAGAATTTTGCAGTGATATCGACTTACTCCGGTCACCCAAAATGCAGATACTGCTTTTGGAGTCATTCGATCAGGAAGATCAGGGCTCAACGCCGGCAGGGATGCCAGGCAAACGCGACACCTGCCCAGTGGTGTGACGCGCCAGGGAGAGGCCTGGCACCAACCCTATCTCAGCATGCCTACTTTTGAGGTTACTTTCCCAGATTTTCGCTGGGTTCAGTATGTCCGGTAGAACCTTGACGTTGAGTCGTTGGCTATACAAAATACTGTTTGTATATACAGTATAATTGCGAGGCCAAATTTATGAATACTGACATATGCTCATCGGGATTCGTGGTGCCACGGAAGCAATTGGAGTTTCCCGGCGTCCATGCTGCATGTTGGTCAAATCCCGTTACTTGGCCGCACACGGTTGTCAGGCTCCATGAGGCGGCAACAGACCTGATGTCAGTACTTGCACATGAATGGCTCCACGCTCTAAAGCGCGACTTCACTGCGCTTAATTGGGTATCGAATCCGCAATCAAAGCAAGCATGCTGAGCATGGAGTTCCGTCGTCGTCACAATATGGTCTATGCCACGCTCGAAGCATACGCGTCTATGGACCCAGTAGGTGTGGTCACCGAAGAGGGTATTGAGCGCACCCGGTGGCTCGGTATTGCAGACCGCCACATCCTCAGATTGGTACCTGAGCTAAAGTCGGTGCTGCTGGATATTGAAGCGTGGCGAACCATGATCCTGGAGCCCTACAATCGGCTAGGTCCTGGAAACTACATGGTGGGTGCCCGCATCGGCGATGTCGGCATTGTCGGTGTTATGGAAGGGCGGCAGCCGATGATCCGATTTCTGGCGTCCAAGCCAGATGCCTTGGGCCGTTCCGTGGGCAATCAGATTTAAATCAATTCATCTTCGATATGCAGAGATCTGGCGCTCCAGGTTGGCATACATGGCTAGCAACTCCTCTTCGTCGAGCCTCCCCTTTGTGGTTTTCCTGGCTTTCTGTGTCTCCATCTGCCCGCGCTGTTCTGCATAAACGTGGTGTAGGACACTTGCCGGAAAATCCTGACCCTCATGACCGTTCATATGTTTGCGAAGTCTTTTGAATTGATCGGGATGTGGCACTCGCGTCAGCTTTTGAGCAACGTCTCTCGGTCTGATTTTGTGGACCGCACCCCAGTATTTTACTGCCCGTTCCCAGGCCTGTGAAAGTGACGATTGTTCATCGATATAGAACTTGGTGGCAGCCCCCCGTTTATTGACGACAAAATAACAGAACTCGCGAGCGGTGGTTCGACCGGTCCCGATACCAAGGGTAATGCCACAAAATCCGACACCTCTGTGGGGGCGGGTCGTAGGGTGCTCCTTGTTGATAAAGTCAAGATATTGAATGGCCGCAGATCGTGCCATGTAACGGGCTTCATAGTAGCGGGCCCGAGTCTCTTGATACTGGTGCCAGAGTTCCTGAGTGATTCGGGTGTTTGGGCGTTTCAATGAAAAATATTTCTGGTAGCGTTTGCCCCGGATCGTGGCAACGACTCTCCATCCGTGAAAGCCGGATGACAGCTCGCCTTTGTCAAAAAAGCTGATAGCCATGAATAGTCGAATTTCTCCCTTCTGTGCCGTGATGAAATTTTAAGCAGCCGAACGTCGCAGTGTTTGCCCACGGCTGTTTTCGTTGCGGTGAATAGACTGCACAGCCTTAAATTGCTTGCCAAAAACGTCAGAGCGCCGACCGCCAATCGTGTCTGTCATCACCACGAATTGGATCATCGACGGGCGGGTGTATCGATGGGCGTCTGGTTGCAGATACGTTGGCGCTGAGTGACGAGTTTACACCTAAATCTTCGAATGGATAGTGAATGTCTATTATGAATGATTGGCCGAAGACTGAAGGCTAGTGACCGGCGTCATCAAGAAGCCTCATTCAGCTCTTTCAATAACCTACTGGCTAATCACATTTTGTTGCATAACTTGTGTTTGCCGATAATGTATGTAATGTAATACATATAATACATACAAATTGAGGTGAAATGCATGAAAGTCAGTCAAGAAATGCGGGAGGCAATTATCCGTGCGGCAGATGACCTATTCGTAAAGGGAAATGCCAGGCCGACGAATGAGCAAGTTCGTGCGGAGCTTGGGAAGGGTTCCTTGTCTCATATTTCTCCGATTATGAAGGAGTGGCGAGAGTCGAAAAAGGCTGACGAAAATGCCGCATTTGAACTGCCGGATAGTTTAAGCAAAGCAGTTCAGGACTCTATTAATCGGATGTGGGTGACTGCGACAAATCTCGCAAATGAGTCTGTTGAGGCTTATCGGCATGAGGCCGATAAAGCGGTCCGAGACGCAGACGAGGAGCGGGATGAGGCGTTGAACGAGGTCGGACGCCTCGAAGTCATGGTTGAAGAGCTTGAGAAGGCTTTGAGCGCTCAGTCCCTCAAGGTAGAAGGGCTTGAAGTCAGATTGGGGCAAGAGCAGTCACGTTCTTCGGAGCTTCTCGCAGAAAAAGCCTCAATGGAAGCTGATTTGGCTGGTCGGAAGGAGCAAATTGAAAGATTGCACAATGAGATTGAGGTGGTCCGGCAGGACTATAGAGCTTTGCAGTCAGAGCTGATTCAAATAGCGAAGACTGGGAAAAACTCTTTCGAGGAGTGATTATGCGAGTAAAAAGTGCTTAGTTTCGGAAGCGGGGATGATTGCCTGTTCGCCGGGCAGATCTCTGACTTGCACCTACGGCACTGAACTCGGAGATTTTTGTCTGGTTGTTGTCTTAGCTTCCAATACGGTGCCTGCATTGAAAGCCGTTTGGTCCACTTTGGTCAAAAATATCGAAAGCTAAATGCGCCTTCGGTTGCCAAACTCGTCCAAGCTCAATCGCACAAGAAACAGGGATAGCCGGAAATACCGAAAGTTTCGCCTCTGGCCCGTGTATTTCCTTGATTTGTTCCAGTGTGTTTCGCATTAGTCGCCTGAAAGATGAGAGGTCGTCTTCGCGACGCATAACATCATTGTGGGGACTAGAGCAGGTGACCTCCCAGATCGATATATCCTCGCCAAGAATAGAAAGAACTCGGCTGTCGTCTATTTTTGCTGAGAGGGACAGCTTGAGGGCGACTCTTTCCGGTCCCGGTCGTCCTTTATTAATTTGCAGACCCATAGCCGGTTCATCTTCAGCCCATTTCCAGCCTTGTCCCTGTGGTTCGCGGTGAAGTTGGTACACAGTTGCTGCGGAGATATCTGAAAGAAGGTGACCAAACTCTATTAGGAGTGGTATTGGTGCCAGACCGAAAACTGATAGATGGCGAATCTCTCCCTTCTCCATTCGATGCTTTATTTGTTGGGCCTCCATTTGGTGCCTCAAATTGGCAATTTCTAGTGCCCAATAACTCGGATCATTGTCTGCAAAGTGTGTACCGCGAACCTTAATTTCAATTGGTGTCGCGGACGCAGGGGTTTTATGCGGCATTATGGCTCGTGTGCACTCGTCGATTGGAACTGCTGTGCGGTTCGTCCCTATGGTTGCGCTGAATTGGAGAATGTGTGAGCGACTCTCCGGGCCAGCTGAAAGGACTGTCTGAACCCATTCTTCGTGTTCGAACTTCATTTCCCGAAGCAGCGCTGCGGAATATTTCTCCGGATTTTCTTTGTCGATCTCTCGGTGACAGGGGTCACAAAGGAGCATGACATTGTCAGGATCATTCTCTAGCTCCTCCGATAGTTTTTTATCGCCTCTTGGCCCTTCAGGACTATCAGCAATAATATGTGCAACGTAACCCTTATTCGCCCCTCTGTTACCAGCAACAAGGTGACCTATGAGCGGTATATTGCAGTTTAGAAACTGGCATCTTCCGGCGGATTTCGCCCACACGATCCTTCGAGTTGGCTCTGTCAATTTCCGCGTCTTTTTCTTCATTTCTTACTTTGCCCCTCTCGAATGTTCTCTGAGAATTTCAACCGATGTAGGTTGGTGCCCCTCAATAAATAGCCAGGCACCACATTCGAATCCCCGGAACCACTTCAGCTTAGAGATCAATAGAACCGCAAAGCCAATACCGTGAGGTCCCTCAACTAAACCTTGCATCGACTGAATATCAGTCAGGCTCGGTTGAACACTGAAACTTGGATGAGTGTGCCACTCGCCCAGGTAGTTGTAACGACCGTAGTTTGACCCAGTTCGAGCAAAAAAATCCTGTAGATGCTTCTCATGGAGGGTTGCGTCGCGCATAAAATGTCCTATGGAGCCGCTCTCTGTGTCGACAGAGAAATCAACTAGCCTGAACTCTCCCTTGCCAGTCTCTTCTCCCATTAACATACCTCCAATTTCCCGCTTGTGCGCTTTGACCATATGTCGTCGCATGGATTTACGTATGTCACTCGGCAGGAACAGCTTCATTAGTGCCCTCCCGGTGGCGGCAGATGTTCCTTCACAAGCTCAAGCATTTCTTTCTCTGTTATCGGATCGGAGGTCGTGCCCCAGGCATCGTCAGGCATTAAATCTATTGGCACCGTTTCGAATGGTTGTTCAAAAATCCATTCTGGGGAAAAACCAACGAGATAGGCGGACACTGGGAATATACTGTCGTCCGGTCTTACTAAAATGTCAGTGGCGAATCGAGCTATGTGAGATGCGATGATTGACACTTCAGCGTCGTCTGCAATTAAGAGGAGCCCCTCTTCATCTCTGCCATTGTATCGTCCGTCTGTTGTATGACGTTTCCACTCGATATTTTGGTCTTGGCACCAAGCCTGAATTTGGTTTCTCGACGATAATGGTGTTGGATCCGTTTTCGGTCTGGCCCTAGCAACTAGACCCCCAATCCCGCCCGCAAAGACTTCACCCCAAATCATTGGCTTCATTTGGCGTAAAGAAATTGAAGCGACGATGTTAAATGCGACCGGCTCCGCCGTGGCATCTATTAAAATGTCGCAGTCGCCCAAGGATTCTAGAGTGCCAGACATGGACCTGGAGCTTTCCTGGCCACCTATAGACAATCTGAGGGCTCTAACGTCGCATTGCGGGTTCAACGTAACCAGGCGATCTTTTAGCGCGTCAGCTTTATGAAGTCCGACATCTGCCAAGCTAAGTTCATTGCGAGTTACGTTCCCTGGAAAAAATATGTCCTCGTCAATGAGTACGAATTTTCCTACTCCTGATCTACATAGGCTGGCTGCTATTTTCGAACCCAGCGATCCACACCCTATCAAGCCAATGCTTTTGTCGCCCAAGGTATCGAAACAGTCCGGCGTTCGCCGATTTTCTTTCGCTACATGAACATTTGTGTACGGGCGCAATCTACGTGCGTTCGCAGCGCCATTAAACCAGAGGAGGTTCCAGTCATCTTCGTCTCCTAGAAGTAGGTATGTATGCTTCTCTGTGTCTAAGAGGAATTCGTTAAGCCAATCAATGCCCTGTTTCTTCATCAAGGCGCGCAAGCTTTCACAATCAGACCTATCTTCTTCCCTAATGTCTGGAATCCGCACAACGAAACCTATGCAGCCGAAACTTTCTGGCAAAATTAGGTCACTGACCCAAATGGGCGAGTCCTTTTCTCCGATATAAGCGATAGCAGAGATCGCCGTGAGGGCAGTCGAGGCAGATCGTATACGTTCATTGAATGCTATCTTTTCAGGTGAACCAAATCTCAGCCCATTTAGAGCCGCTATTCCGTTTTCCGTTAAAAGGAACCTAAAGGACTTAGACCTCAGATCGCGGCCCAGCGAGCCCACGTGAGCCGATTGTGCGTGAATAGTCTGTTCCGGTTCAGGATGTTCGGCAGAAATAAGGCGATGACAGCTGGCGACCATATCTGCACCCGTGATTGCCTGTTGCCAATTGTCAGGACGGTACTCAAGGCACAGTTCGCCTTCTGGCCCATATTGGTGAAACGATATTCGGCTGAGGTCCTGAGTAAAGATCATAGGCGGGGCGTCTGGGAAGACCGATGGATACACCATCTTAAGAGCATAGGTTTTGCCCAGATGACTGACCTGGAAATCTACGCACATAGATAGGTCTTCATTGGCGTACCACTTTGATATTTGAAGCCATTCAGTACCTCCTTCGAGATCAGTCATTGATGACTTCTCAAAAGCGAGTCTGCGGCTTTGAGTAAGCCACCAAATCATGCGAATCCGTCCGGCTTCTTGGGTACGCGTGCCTCTGAATCGGCGAACGAGACAATCGGAGGTGCAGATGTTGATGCGGCTGTTGCTGAGCGCAGAAGGGTTCCTCGTCCGGGGTTTGATGTTTGAAGCATTGCGTTATTTACTGTCTCTGTTAGCTCGCGACCAATGCGACTTTCTAGGATATTCGAGATTTCTTCGTACTCCACGTGCTCGGCAGCAGTCGCAAAATCATTCCTAGCCCGTGCAAGCCATTTTTCGAAAGCTCTAGCGCGCTCTGGGTGTTTTTCCCATTTGTCGGCAAAATTTTCGAGAGGGTCTGTAGGGTTCAAAATTATGTAAGTTCTTCCATCGTGCTGAATGGCATCCTCCATCCCCGTTAGGATTGATACCAGAGCATCACCGATGGTTTCTTCACCGCTGTAGGCATAGGCTGCAAGTGTCGAAATGATTATCGAGATTGGCTTGTCTTTTGGATTGGCTTTTGGGTCATCTTTAAACATCATGTCACGATGACGTTTGAGGATCATAATCGCTGACTGAAGCGGAGTGCGAACCCGATAAGTGGGAATATCCTCGATGCTAGCAGTGACGTCTTTTCGACGCATTTCGTTTAATACTTGCCTGCGGCGACGGTCAAACACATCCCCCATACGAGATTCAAACCATTTAGCATATCCTTTGGGGTTTGAGCGTGGCCATTCATCTGTTACTTCTGGATATCCTGGTAGTTCGTTGTCTGTGATGGCGATCGCCGAATCTGAAAATGTCGCATCAAGGCCTCTTGCTTCAAGTAAGCTGCGCTGACTGGCTCCGTTCGGAAGACATGGAACTATATCCATGTGAAATTGAGCACCGTCCGAATATTCCAATCGCCAACAACGCTGGCCAGAGTGGACCTCCTTAGAAATACCTTTACTCTTTCGGTAGAGCTTGACCTCTTTGCCAACCAGCTCTTTTAAGTCGGCTTGAGAAAGATCTGACTTGGTTAGGCTTCTTAGAGAGCAAGCACAGTCGACATCATACTCCTCGCTAGAAGACACGGGCCTGATAGCGGTGCCCAGTTTGAATGACCCTTGCACGAACACTTCTGGGTCGTATTTGGCAACTACAGACTCTTCTCGGTGCAGCCATTCTCCAATTGCTTTGTAGCTCCTCTCCGCTTGCTCGTAGCGAGAGGGTGGAATCTCAAGCGCCTTAGCTAGTGAATCTAAGTATTCGTCCGCTTGTTTAGTGATTCTAGCTGCCATATCACTGTTTCCTGTGTAATGAGCATTTTGGCACAGAGCGTCTCCCGCTCCTTGAGATAGGAGTTATCTTCGCATACCGGTTCGACTGTACAACGAATGTCTTCACTTGGCGAAGTACTAGCCGTCGGAATGACTTTGATAAGCGATGCGACTACGACACGGCCTTTTACAAAGCCATTTACTGTCACTCGTGAGAATTTTTAGATGCAGATCAAGCACACCTACTTTCAGCTTTGACATCTTGCGGTTGCGTCCTTGTAAGGGTTTCCTCCAATTCGCTATGCAATGGACTCTGCTGAAGTTTTGTGAGGGTTAACGAACTTCGCTGACGAAGTTCTTTTTTCTCGAAAGCTCACCTTCAAGTTGTTCAAACTTCGCTGTAGCATTAGGGTCTTGGGTGAAAACTGAATTTGCGAACAGTTGAATTAATTCCGAGTCGTTTTCACGATGGACGAAATTCTAGCTATTTTGTTTTGGGCATTTACGAAATCGTAAATTAGGTGTCAGTCCCCTGTCTGGGATTCGAATACAGATTTTGATGGCTTACAGTGAAATAGTTAATGTGAACCGATTTCGCGCGAAATGTCATACTCGGATTAATCTACGGTCCGGAGAGTTCCGGTAAGACCACGCTCACCCTGCAGGTGATTGCAGAAGCCCAGAAAGCCGGCAAAACCTGTGCGTTTGTGGATGCCGAGCACGCTCTCGATCCGGTGTATGCCGAGAAGCTGGGCGTCAACGTGGATGAGCTGCTGGTTTCCCAGCCGGATACCGGTGAGCAGGCCCTGGAAATCGCCGATATGCTGGTGCGCTCCAACGCGGTAGACGTGATCATCGTGGACTCCGTGGCGGCCTTGACCCCGAAAGCGGAGATTGAGGGTGAAATGGGCGACAGCCACGTTGGTCTGCAGGCGCGACTGATGTCCCAGGCGCTGCGAAAACTGACGGGTAACGTCAAACACGCCAACTGCCTGATGATCTTCATCAACCAGATCCGTATGAAAATCGGGGTGATGTTCGGCTCGCCCGAAACCACGACCGGTGGTAACGCCCTGAAATTCTATTCTTCCGTTCGTCTTGATATCCGCCGCATCGGCGCCGTGAAAGACGGCGATGAGGTGGTTGGTAACGAGACCCGCGTTAAAGTGGTCAAGAACAAGGTTTCACCACCGTTTAAACAGGCCGAGTTCCAGATCATGTACGGCAAGGGCATCTACCACATGGCGGAAGTTCTGGATATGGGCGTTAAGGAAGGCTTTGTTGACAAGTCCGGGGCCTGGTACGCCTACAACGGCGACAAGATCGGCCAAGGCAAGGCCAACGCCTGCAAGTTCCTGGAAGAAAACATGGACATTGCCAATGAGATTGAGGCCAAGGTTCGCGATAAGCTGATGCCCAAGCCGGTCTCCAAGAAAGAGGCTGAAGAAGCGCCCGCCGAAGCTAACGGCGAGCTGCTCTAACCCTTCCTGAGCAATACCAGGCGCGGCAGGTGACAATGTAAACCTTCCGCGCCATCCCCACACTCGACTTTCTTTTCAGGTATTAGTCTTTCTTCCAGTTCTCTCCTGAAGTGGCCTGGTTCAGCGCCGATGTCGATCTCCAGGCGCCTGAGGTAGTCCTCGCCACCAGCTTGTTGTAGCTGACTCTTGATCCACCTCCGGTATTTCATTCGACGATAGAGATCCTGTAGATTTTTGCTGTTGAGAACACGCATCGACTTCTCCTCCTCTTAACTGTCTGGTTCATACTAAGCAGAAGTCGTTGCAGGGTATCGGTTCAGAATGTTCAAAAATTCTCGTAACAGATCATTCATTTTCACCTCTGTGCTGCTCAAAAAATAGACATCTGTGTTTGCTGCCTCTTCCTTCGGTTTGAGGTGGTGTCACAATGAATTCATACTCGATAGGTGCTCAGGTTTCTTGCTCTTCAGATACAAATCAGAGGCGGTATGGAAGCAAAAAAGAGATTATTGATAGTCGCTCACGTCCCTTCCCCCAATACGCTCAAGCTCAGGCAGGCGGCTGAGCAGGGCGCCCGCCATGAAGACATCGAAAGCGTTGAGGTAAAGGTGATGGCGCCTTTGGATGCGGGCCCTGAAGACGTTCTGGCCTGTGACGCCATAATTCTGGGCACCACTGAGAATCTCGGGTATATGAGTGGTGCCCTGAAAGACTTCTTCGATCGCAGCTACTATCCCTGCCTTGAGAAAACCCAGGGTTTGCCCTTTGCCTACTACATTCGGGCCGGCCATGACGGCACGGGCACCAATCGGGCAATTGAAAGCATTACCACCGGGTTGCGCTGGAAGCTGATCCAGGAGCCTCTGATCTGCCGGGGTGAGTATCGGGATGAGTTCGAAGACCAGTGCCGGGAGTTGGGGATGTATGTCGCGGCCAGCCTTGATGCCGGGCTGGTGTGAGGCTGAGAGGCTGGTTCAGCTGGCAAACCGGTTGTAGAAGCCTTCAATCCGCGACAGGGCATTGTCGACAGTTCGTGAATAGCCTTTTTTGTCCAGGCAATAGCTGAACTGGACGCTGACGCGATAGCCGGCCTGGTAAGGTTGGCAGTCCACCACCCGGGCGCAAACCCGCGATTCGCTGATGTATTTGCCGTCAAAATCCATGAACAGGCGGGCCCCGGGCTCCACCGGCCTGGGGCAGAGCACGGCCATACCGTAGCGGTTTAGGTCCAGGCAGGTAACCGGCGTGGGCTGCTTGCCCCGACCAAAGAAACCACGCTCCCGGAGCTGAACCTTCAGGCAGGAGGCGGGGTAACGATCCTTGATTCTGCGTTCGGCGGAATCACTGGTCATACACTGGCGTCCGTTGCATTCATTGTATTTATGGTTGGGAGATGAAGTGTAGTTCCGGAAGGGCTGGTTGAAAAATAACCGGCTGCGGAATTGTGAACTGTCTAACAAAATCCTGTGCAGTGTGCGCAACTCCAGAAATCTTCCTGCTGAACGCGACAGAGCCGACTGCAGAATCTACAATGACCGGCCAATGTGTTAACCGTTACAGGACCAAACCTTGAAGTCACTGTCTCTGCACCAGCTTTACAAAGCCTGTGTTCTGAAAGATCTGCCGTTCAAAACCACCAAGCAACTGGAGCCCCTGGCTGAAATCGTCGGGCAGAACCGCGCCCAGGAAGCTGTGCGTTTTGCCCTGGCAATGCCCCATGGCGGTTACAACGTGTATGCCGTTGGCCGAAATGGCCTGGGTAAGCGCACCATGATGTTGCGCTACCTGGAGCACCATGTGGATACGGATCAACAGAGCCATGACTGGTGCTACGTGGCCAACTTCGAGGAGCCACGTATTCCGAAGCTGTTGCAGTTGCCGGCAGGAAAAGGCACCCAGCTCAAGCAGGATATGGAGAAGCTGATGAGTCGACTGGTCAAGGTGATTCCCCAGACCTTTGACAGTGACAGTTTCCTGGAGCGTTCGGAGCAGTTGAAAAACGAGTACGGCAAGAAGCAGGAAGATGAGCTGGAGAAAGTGGCGGCTCAGGCCAGGCGTAAGAAGGTGAGTCTGACAGTGACCACGCCGGGTGGCTACCGGCTGGTTGCCATGAACGGGGATGAACCTCATACCGCAGAATCCTTCCAGGCCCTGAGCGAAGAACAGCGTGACAAGTTTGAAGATGCCATCAACCGGCTTGAGAAAAAGCTGCGCCAGGCCCTGCGCAAACTGGCGGACTGGGAGCAGGAGTATGCTGATAAGCAGCAGGCCCTGAACCAGGAAACGCTCGAAGGTATCTCTGGTCACCAGATTGATGAGCTGATCGAGAAGTACAAGGATTTGCCTGATGTGGTCGCCTATTTCGAGGCGGTTCGGGCGGACCTGGTGGAGAACCTTGAGATATTTCTCGACGACAATGAGGAACAGGCGGCAATTGCCTACGCGTCCCTGGACAAGAAAATGCCCCGCCGGTATCTGGTCAATGTGCTGGTGCACCAGAAAACGAACGAGGTGCCTATGGTGGTGGAGGATAACCCCACCTACCATAACCTGTTTGGCTATGTGGAGAACGTTACCTACAAGGGCACGGTGTTCACGGATTTTTCCCTGATTCGACCGGGCAGCCTGCACAGGGCCAACGGGGGCTATCTGCTGATGGATGCCATCAAGGTTCTGGAACAGCCGTTTGTATGGGACGGCCTCAAGCGTGCCTTGCGCTCGAAGTCCATACAGATAAATTCCCTGGAGCGGGAACTGACGCTGTCCGGCACTATCTCAATTGAACCAGAATCGGTTCCCCTGGACGTCAAGATCGTTCTGTTCGGTGATCGTGAAACCTGGATGTTGCTGCAGGAATACGATTCCGAGTTTGCCGAACTGTTCCGGGTGACGGCGGATTTCGAGAACGAGATGTACCGCTCCGATGACAGTCAGTTGCTTTATGCAAAATTCATTGCCAGCCTTGTGAGTGAGAAGAAACTGCTGCACTGTTCCAATAAGGCAGTTGCCCGGGTTATTGAACACAGTGCCCGCATGGCCGAGCATCAGGATCGACTCTCCCTGCACGCGGCGGATATTGCCAATCTGCTGCGGGAATCGGATTTCTGGGCCCGACAGGCCGGTGCGAAGCTGATCCAGGACCTGCATGTTGAGCGCGCGCTGGAAAGTGCGAAATATCGCAGCAGCCGGATCCGGGATCAGTTCTACGATTCCATCCGTGACGGCACGACGCTCGTAACTACCACTGGGAAGTGCGTTGGCCAGGTCAATGCACTGTCAGTGCTGTCCACGGGTGGCTTTGAATTTGGCCTTTCCAACCGTGTCACTGCTACCTGCTATTATGGAGATGGCGCAGTGATGGATATTGAGCGTGACGTGAAGCTCGGTGGCAATCTTCACTCCAAGGGCGTGATGATTCTCAGCTCCTGGCTCGCCTCTCATTTTGCGGTCAACGATCCGATGCATCTGTCGGCCAGTCTGACCTTCGAGCAGAACTACGGCGAAGTGGACGGTGACAGTGCATCGCTGGCAGAGCTGTGCGCGCTGATCTCGTCCCTCTCGGGGATTCCGGTGCGACAGGATCTGGCGATCACAGGGTCGGTCAACCAGTTTGGCGAAGTTCAGCCCATCGGGGGCGTGAATGAGAAAGTGGAAGGCTTTTTCACCACCTGCCAGCTCAAGGGCGGACTGTCAGGCACCCAGGGTGTCATTGTGCCAGCCACCAATGTGCAGAACCTGATGCTCGACAGCGAAGTGGTGCAGGCAGTGCGCGGAGGCCAGTTCGCGGTGTACGCGGTTGCCCGTGTTGAAGAGGCCATAACTCTGCTGCTTGGCAAGCCTGCGGGCAAGGCCGATGACAAAGGCAGGTACCCGAAGCAGAGCGTTTTTGGCATTATCCAGCAACGACTTGAGAAAATGCGGGAACACGAGCGCCAGGAACATGCTCGTGACGACCATAAAGACCCGTCAATTCACTGACCGGCGATCATAAGAAAACGGACAGGAGAGAACACACCCATGACTGATATCCAGCAAACCGTGTACGTTGTAGAGGACGATGAAGCAGTCCGCGATTCCCTGGAGCTGCTGCTGAAATCCGACGGCAAGCCGGTCAAGACCTATGAGAGTGCAACCGCTTTCCTGAAGGACTATTCCGACAAGATGGCAGGCTGCATTGTGCTGGATATTCGCATGCCCGGCATGGACGGTATGGAGCTCCAGAAAAAGCTGAACGAAAAACACTCCATCCTGCCGATCATCTTTGTGACCGGCCACGGTGATGTGCCCATGGCCGTTGATGCCATGAAAGAGGGCGCTGTGGACTTCATTCAGAAGCCATACCGGGAAGAAGCGCTGCTGGAGAAAATCGAGGCGGCACTCAAGCAGGATCTGGAGCAGCGGAAGTCTCTGGATGAGAAGCAGGAGATCATCCGCCGCATCAAGAGCCTCACCCCCCGCGAGCACGAGATCATGGACAGGATGATTGCTGGTCAGGCGAACAAGGTGATTGCCATTGAGCTGGAGATAAGCCAGCGCACAGTGGAGATCCACCGTTCCCGCGTTATGCACAAGATGGGTACCCATTCCCTGGCACATCTCGTTCGTATGGTCCTGTCCGTAAAGGACCTTATCGACGCAGGGTGATCCCGGCGGCATCATACGGTTACTTTTTTAACCGGCCCGACATTTATGACTGAAGCTGTCAGCGAGAACTCGGAGGTAACGGTTCTGCTCGTGGATGATAATCCGCAGAACCTCAAAGTCCTCTATGAGACCCTGAAAGACAAAGGTTACCGGCTGCTCATTGCCAACGAAGGCGAAAAGGCCCTCGACCTTGCCCACCGCCATCAGCCTGAAGTGATTCTGCTGGATATCATGATGCCGGAGATGGATGGCTATGAAGTCTGTGAGCGCCTGAAGGCGGACCCTCAGACGGCCGACTGCGCCGTTGTGTTCCTGTCTGCGCTGGATGACCTGCAGGCGAAGGTGAAAGGCTTTTCCCTCGGTGGCGCCGACTACATTTCCAAACCTTTCCAGTCCCAGGAAGTGATCGCCCGGGTTAAAACCCACGCCAGTGTGATTCGCCTCGAGCGGGAGCTGCAGGCCCGCAATCGCGAGCTGCAGAGTGACCAGGCCCGGATTCTCAATTCCATCAGCGAAGGCATCTACGGTCTTGATGAGAACGGCATCATCGAATTTGCCAACCCTGCGGCGGCCTCGATTGTTGGCTGCCCGGTGGAAGAGCTGATTGGTCGCGATTTTTTCCAGACCCACTTCGCGACCGCCGGGGACAATCCGGACGGCTTGCCGGTAAAGGCCACCTGCCAGCAGGGTGTGGCGGAGAGCCAGCGGGATATCCGAATGCTGCGGGCCGATGGCACCGGCTTTCCGGCGGAGTACCGTTCGACCCCGAAACTGGACTCGGACGAGCTTCATGGTGCGGTTGTCGTGTTCCGGGATATTACCGCCGAACTGGACAACGAAAAGGCGCTGGAGGATGCCAGGCAGCTGGTTCAGGAACAGCGTGATCAGCTGGCCCATACCTCCCGCCTGACTACCATGGGTGAGATGGCCGCCGGTGTTGCCCATGAGGTTAACCAGCCGCTGACAGCCATCACCAATTATGCCCGCGTTGCCAAGCGGATGATGGCGAAGGAAAACGCGGACATGGGTCTGCTTCAGGAGACCCTGGACAAAATTGAGGCCCAGTCCCACCGGGCCAGTGAAATCATACGTCGCATACGTCGATTCATGAAAAAGCCGGCCACGGGCAAGGAAGTACTGTCCGTGCCTGCGTTGCTGGAAGACACCCGGCAGTTTGCAGAAGTGGATATGCGCAACAACAAGGGTGCCATTGAACTGTCGGTTCCGGAGAACATGCCGGAGGTTCTGGCAGACCCGGTTCAGGTGCAGCAGGTAGCGCTCAACCTGATTCGCAATGCCCTGGAGGCCACCAGCAGCATTGATTCCAGTGCGCCGGTCGAGGTGAGTGCCAGTGTGCAGGGTGACACCTGTGTGCGAATCCAGGTGCGCGACCATGGCGTTGGCTTGTCGGAAGACGCCGAAGAGAAACTGTTCCTGCCGTTCTTCACAACCAAGGACGAGGGCATGGGGATTGGTCTCTCAACCTGCCGCTCGTTGATACAGGCGCAGGGTGGCGACATAGGTTTCGAGCGACCGGAAGATGGCGGCGCCTGTTTCTATTTTACTTTGCCTGTCGCCGGCGCCCAGGGTTCCCCCTGCGCACCGGATGGTGAGCCTTCCCAGAACTAGAGCCAGTTGATGCGCCCGGTTAAATGGGGCGCATCGCCTTTGGCGTTCAAGACCTGGTAGTCCCAGCCTTTCTCTCCCGTTTGCCAGTTGAGCTGGGCTGTGCCGGGCAGAAACAACGGTTTCTTGAACTGGCAGCTGACGCTCAGAGCGCCACTTTGCCAGTCTTCCTGTTGCTCCAGTAGTGCGAGTGCATGGGCTTTGGTCCACATGCCATGGGCGATTGCCCGTGGAAAGCCGAAGGCTTTGGCGCTCAGGGCATGCATGTGGATCGGATTGCTGTCGCCGGATACACGTGCGTACTGCCGGCCAATGGACTCGGGTGCTTTCATGTTTTCTGTGTTCGGATAACGCTCCAGCTCTGGTGGCGCTTTTTTGCCGGATTTGCCCTCACCATCCGATTGCCGGAACAGCGTTGTGCTTGCTTCTTCCCAGACCAGCCTTCCTGCCGAGCGTGCCTCCGTAATCAGGTCGAATTCCACGCCCCGGGCGCTTTTAACGGTGTTGCCGAGCCTTACCTGCATATCCAGGTTTTCCCCGGTGCCGATTGGTCGGTGCTGGGTGATCGTATTTCGCAGATGCACCAGGCCAAGCAGCGGCAGGGGAAAGCTTTTCTCGGTAAGCAGTTTCAGGTGCAGGGGAAAAGCCAGCACGTGCGGCCAGGTGACAGGCAGATGACTGTGAGCCTTGAAGCCGCATACCTGCTGGTAGCGTTTCAGGTTCTTGCCAGCGGTACCGATACCGAGCAGACTCGCCGAGAGATTCGGGATGCTGATATCACCGCCGGTTTGCTTCTGCTTCGGCAACAGTGTTCTGCCATACATCGGTAACAAGGCGGGCGGCGTGTTGTGGTAAACGAGAGTCTCTGACATTGGTGTTCTCCTTCACAGCCCGGACAATGAATCCCGGCATTGCCTGATTAGAAAGCTTTGAAGCAAAGGGTATGCTTTTTTTTACAATTTGGTACAACTCGGCGTCTGTGGCCTGATATGCTCTAATATAAGACGATTGTCTAACAGGGTGCATTTCATAGGCGCCTGGAGTCTGGCAAACCCCTGAAGTCTGGCAAACCCCGCCAGATCAGGCATTGACCTGGCGTGCCACGACGGCTGTCGGGAAGGTCACAGTAGTAAACCAATAAAAAGCGGAATCTTATGCAGGAACTTCGTGACGCGGGAGTGATGTTGCGCCTGATCTATGAGGCGATGAAAAAGAAGGGAATCGATACCGATGCCATCTTCACTCGACTGGGAGTGGATGAGAATTACGTCTATACCGAGCAGCTTCGAACCCCCCACAGTGCCCAGATGTATTTCTGGCAGGCTGTTGAGGATGTTTCCGGGGATCCCGATGTTGGCTTGCACCTTGGGCAATTACTCCCTGCGTACAAAGGACAGGTGCTGGAATATCTCTTTCTGAGCAGCCCAACCTTCGGCGAAGGCCTGCGGCGGGCCCAGAACTACCAGCGCCTGCTGAGTGACGCTGCGAATACCGATTTCTTCATTGAAGGTGATGACGCCTGCATGGTGCTGGATGCAGCGTCTGATGATGTCCGCCGCCTGAGGCATTTCAACGAATGTTTCGTGCTGGGATTGATTACCTTTTTCCGCTCGATTACCGATGGCAACTTCTATCCCTCACGCATTGAGTTCGAGCATGAACGGGCCGAGGGTCAGGACCATGTGCGCGAGGTGCTCGGATGTGACGTCACCTTTGGTGCGCAGCAGAACCGGCTGTACTTTCCTGCAAAACTGTTGTCCCACGCTTCACCTCATGCAGAGCCGGAGCTGCTGGATCTGCACGAGCGGTTTGCCAGCGAGCAGGTCGCCCGGCTGGAGAAGAAGGATATCGTTGGCCAGGTCGAGCGGATTGTGGCCGAACTCCTCGATAGCGGGGAGGTTACCCTGGATGCCGTGGCTGAGCGCCTTGGTATCAAGCCGAGAACCCTGCGTACGCGCCTGACAGAGGCCGAGACCAGCTTCAATCAGGTGCTCGCGGATTTTCGTTATCGTCTGGCCCGTCAGCTTCTGGCAACTACTGACGAATCCATCGATGAAATTGTCTATCTCACCGGCTTCTCTGAGCCCAGTACCTTCTATCGCGCATTCAAGCGCTGGTCCGGTATGACACCGATTGAATACCGCAAAACCGCACAGGGCAAGGACGCCATGGTCGATGCCATGTAACAGGACGCTTTTTCTGAAAATTTTTGAGAAAAAGCGTTGACATAACAGGGCGCCTCTTTATAATGCGCCCTCGTTGTCACAGAGCATTCACACCGGTGATTGCAGGCCTTCCTGAGGTCATTTGTGGTGACCCGCTCGGAGCGGTAGTTCAGTTGGTTAGAATACCGGCCTGTCACGCCGGGGGTCGCGGGTTCGAGTCCCGTCCGCTCCGCCATTTTTGCTCTTCGCATTTGCTCCCTAACGCCTCCAGTAGTCCTCACGAGTTTTTCTGTCTGCCCGAAATCAACCCTGTGTCATCGTTCTGTCACCAGGACGGTCTAGTCTGTTCCTGAAAGTTCAAGAACAGGACAGCCGCCATGCGGGACTACGAAGAAGAGTTGATTGAAAACCAGTTTGAAGAATACGAAGACGATGACGGCTGGGACGATGCCATGGAGCTCTGATCTCAGGAATGCCGGATTCGCTTTCGGTGTTCCCCCGGGCTCAGGCTGAACCACCGCCGATAAGCCTTGTGAAAGGCGGCAGGATTCGCAAAACCCAGAAGCCAGGCAATTTCCGCCAGTGATGTCTCCGTCTCGCGAATATAATCCCGCGCCAACTGTTTCCGCGTTTCATCCATCAGTTCCCTGAACCCGGTTCCTTCTGCAGCCAGTTGTCGCTGAAGCGTCCATGGTGCAACCCCCAGTTTCATGGCAATGGTTTCCAGGCTCGGTGTCTCACCCCGGAACAGCGGCGTGAGGAGGTTTTTTACCCGGTCGCCCGTTGTCCATCCCCGTCGGATCTGCTGCAGTTCCCGTTCGCACAGCTCCGTGAGCTTTTCATGCATGGCCGGTTGGGCCTGTTGGCTCGCGCTTTCCCAGATATCCTGTCGTACTGTGAGGCTGTTCTTCGTCGCTCCGAATTGCACCGGACAGCGGAACCAGCTTTCGAATAAGTCATCCTGGCCAATGGACCGGTACTCGATGGTGACTCTTTCAAGAACGTCGTAGCGACCGGTCACGGTTCGCAGGAACTGGGTCCAGGCCGCCAGAACAGAATCCACCACAAAATAGTTGAAGCCGTTGTAAGGGCGAATGGAATAGAACTGGGCCTGCCGAATTTCCGGCCAGACCGTTGGTGTTCCCCGGCTGTTGCGGCTGGTCAGCAGAGCGTAGCGAATCAGTGCGCTGATCGACGCTCCGGCCGTGCTGGCGGTCTCTCCGGCAAGCCCGGCAATACCGGCGTCGACAGGCCGGGATAATGCTCCCATCCTCAAACCCAGGGCCGGGTTGCCGGTCTCGTTGATCGCCGCGTGCCCGAGGCGCATGAATCTTGGAATGCTGATGCGTGCTTCTGGCGATGTCAGTGTCTGATGGTCAAGCTGGAAACGGGATGCCAGTTCTGCACTGTTCGCACCTTCGGCTTCGGCTGCCCGCATTAGCGCAGATACATAGAGAACACTGATGTCTCCCAGTGAGTTCCGGCTTTTGGGTGGGGTAGATCGGCGATCGCTCATTGCAGTCTTTGTCTGACATGTTATGCAGGGATAATAAAATGTTATGCCTGGATATTGTCGATGGCAAGGACCGCGAGTAGTTTAAGGCTCAACAATGAATGGGGCCCTGGCCGTTTTGGGAGTCCCGCCGAAGATCACGATGAGGAGACCGAACATGACTGCGAGCACCACTCCGGGCGTAGCCAAATACCCGAACCTGCTTGAGCCGCTGGATCTTGGCTTTACCAAATTGCGTAACCGTACCCTGATGGGCTCCATGCACACGGGGCTGGAGGAAGCCAAGAACGGATTTGAGCGGCTGGCGGCATTTTATGCAGAGCGTGCCCGCGGCGGTGCAGGCCTGATCGTTACCGGCGGTATTGCTCCGAATGTGGAAGGGGGTGTGTTCCAACACGCCGCCAAGATGACCACCGAAGAGGAATCCGACAAGCATCGGATTATCACTGACGCCGTGCATGAAGCGGATGGCAAGATCTGCATGCAGATTCTTCATGCTGGCCGTTATGCATACTCTCCGGAGCTGGTGGCACCTTCAGCGATTCAGGCGCCGATCAATCCTTTCAAGCCAAAGGAGCTGGATGAGGCCGGCATCGAAAAGCAGATCCAGGACTACGCGGATTGCGCCGCACTGGCGCAGCGTGCCGGTTATGATGGCGTTGAAGTCATGGGCTCGGAAGGTTATTTCATCAACCAGTTCATCGTTTCTCACACTAACCACCGGACCGACCGCTGGGGTGGCAGTTACGAAAACCGTATTCGCCTGCCCATCGAAATCGTTCGCCGGGTTCGTGAGCGGGTGGGAGAGAAGTTTATCCTGATCTACCGCCTCTCCATGCTGGATCTGATTGAGGACGGCAGCACCTGGGAAGAGGTTGTGCATCTGGCCAAGGAAATCGAGAAGGCGGGAGCAACCATCATCAACACTGGCATCGGCTGGCACGAGGCCCGGGTGCCCACCATTGCCACCTCGGTTCCCCGCGGCGCCTTTACCAAGGTGACGGCACGCCTGAAAGGTGAGGTAAGCATTCCGCTGGTTACCACCAACCGGATTAACATGCCGGACGTGGCCGAGAAGATACTGGCTGAGGGCGATGCCGATATGGTGTCCATGGCCCGGCCGTTCCTGGCAGACGCTGATCTGGTTCTGAAGGCGGCAGAAGATCGCGCCGACGAGATCAATACCTGCATCGGCTGTAACCAGGCCTGCCTTGATCACACCTTCAGCGGCAAGCTGACGTCGTGTCTGGTGAATCCCCGCGCCTGTCACGAAACCGAGCTGACCTACGTTAAGACTGCCAATCCCAAGACTGTCGCTGTTGTTGGTGCTGGTCCCGCTGGCCTGGCATTTGCCACGGTGGCTGCAGAGCGTGGCCACAAGGTAACGCTGTTTGATGCCGGCAGTGAGATTGGTGGTCAGTTCAATGTTGCCAAGCTGATTCCGGGTAAGGAAGAGTTCTACGAAACCCTGCGTTATTTCCGGGTGATGCTCGAAAAGCACCAGGTGGACGTGCGCCTGAACACCAGGGTCAGCGCTGACGATCTCAAAGCGGGCGGCTTTGATGAGGTGATTCTGGCAACCGGCGTCAAACCGCGTACTCCGGAAATCGAAGGAATCGACCATCCGAAAGTGATCGGTTATCTCGATGCCCTGCTTGAGCGCAAGCCGGTCGGGCAAAGAGTGGCAGTGATCGGCGCCGGCGGTATTGGCTTCGACGTTTCCGAGTTTATTGTCCACAAGGGCACCTCGGCCGCGGTAGACATCGACCACTTCATGCGAGAGTGGGGCGTGGATCTGAGCGTCGAACACCGGGGTGGCATTCAGGGCGTTGAGCCGGAAGTCCCGGAGCCTGCCCGTGAGGTCTACCTGCTTCAGCGTAAGGCATCGAAAGTGGGCAAGAATCTGGGCAAGACCACGGGATGGATTCACCGAACCTCCCTCAAGAACCGTCAGGTTCAGATGGTTCCCGGTGTAACCTACCGCAAAATTGATGATGAGGGACTGCACGTAACGGTCACGCCGAAAGGCGCGGAGCAGGGCGAAGACCGAGTGCTGCCGGTAGACACCATTATCGTATGTGCCGGTCAGGAGCCGCTGCGTGAACTGCAGAGCGATCTCGAAGCGGCTGGCCTGCCGGTGCACCTGATTGGCGGTTCGGATGTAGCCGCGGAACTGGATGCCAAGCGGGCCATCGATCAGGGAAGTCGACTGGCGGCAGAGCTTTAAGCGCAAACACGATCACAAATCGTTGCAGTTTTTCCCTGTGCAGAAACGATTGTCTGGCTAGACTAATAGCTTTGAGTCTGTCAGCTTGCCTCTTCACCCTGATGCGGGGAAGCCGGGGTTGAAGAGGCCGGCATCGCTATCTGATGGAACATCTTTCTGGGTTCTGTCGTGTGGTGTCGAGTCGTTGAACTGTGGAGAACGTGCAATGGTGTCTGCCGACCAGGCAACCGATGGTTATTCGGCGGTATTTTTTGTGGAAGGGAATCAGGTGGCCCGTGAGATGCGGGCCAATGAATTCGGAGCCTTCCTGGATGGCTATGTAGGGTTGTCCGATCTCGCCGAAACCGATGTCAGGGCTGTTCTGGTTGAACTGAGTGGCGATCTCCGGGTTCAGGCACTGGTTTTCTTCCGGATCTGGTTTGATGAGGAAGGTCGAGCCGACAGTCACTGGAATGTGCCAATTGAAGAGCTGGCAAGAATGGGTGCCAAAGGGCCTGACATGGGTGGCGGTGCGATCCGGCTGGTTTGCCGGAGCCAATGCCCCGACCCCAAGTTCAAGGAGGATCTGTGGGACCCGGACATGACACCCGGGAACAACCATTTTCAGGCGATTCGCAAAGCGGTTGAGGCCAACAGTCTCAAATTCCGGAAAATGGAGCCGGTCCAGGAAGAGAACATTCCGGTTCTGAGCGAGCAGGCCGAGGATTCTGCTGAGCGTGAAGAGTCTGCGGCAGCGGCAGATCGTTCTCGTCTGGCGCAGCTGATCCGGGAGCAGCGCCTGCGGATCAAGACCCTGCAAAGTGTTCACCGGGATGCCCTTTCGGACATCCAGCGGGAACATCGGCTGGAAATTCAGGCGTTGCGCAGTGATTTTGTAGATCTCGAGCAGAAATACGAGCGCCAGCGCCTGAGTAATGAGCAGCTCAAAAAGCGCCTGGCGGAGCGAAATGAGCAGTACCTCACCATGCAGGAGCAGATGGCCGCTGTTGGTGAGGAAAAACAGCGTGAGGATTCAAACGCGGGTGCCGAGCTATTGCTGCTCAGGGAACAGCTGGAACGGCGCCAACGGGAGCTGGAGTTAAGGGACGAGAAAATCGTTGCCCTTGAGGAGGAAAACCACGAGCTGAGCCATCGTGAACCGCCGGAGGACTCCATCATGGACCATCTGAAGCGCCAGACGGTGTTTCTGGTGGCCTACCAGCCGGGCGTCGGTCATGTGACGCTGCCTTTCAAAGACATTGAAACCTACTTCAGTAACCCCACCGCCTATGCAGCAGAACGCTGCGGTATGAATGAGCCCGCTTATCGGGAATGGCTGGAGCATTACGAAAACCCCGTCTGCACCCACGAAGGCAACGATGGCAATTCTTGTGGTGAGCCGATTCTGCGGGTAAGTCAGCCAGCAGAATTCCGTCCGGGCATTGATGACCGGTGCGAGAAACACCAAGCCTGAGGCCGGAACTTTTTCAGTATCGGGGTGACTTTCGTTAAACTGTACGCCAGATTGTCACCGGGGTAACGGTTTCGTTTGTCCCCGCCGCATCCCGACACCACAGGAAACTTCATGGATCAGTTCAGGAACATTGGTGTGATTGGCCGTATGGGCAGCGTGAAAGTGGTTGAATCACTGCGCCAGCTCAAACAGTACCTGATCGCCAACAACTACCACGTCATTCTTGAGGAAGACACAGCCAGCATGTTGCCCGGGCATGGCCTGCAGGTGGCGAGCAAAAAACTGCTGGGCGAGATCTGTGACCTGGTTATTGTGGTCGGCGGTGATGGCAGCCTCCTGGGAGCCGCCCGTGAGCTGGCCAAGTCCAAGATTCCCCTGCTTGGGGTAAACCGTGGCCGTCTGGGCTTTCTGACCGACATATCCCCTTCCGACCTTGAGGAACGACTGGGCAAGGTTCTGGAGGGCGAATACATGGAGGAAACCCGGTTTCTGCTGGATGGCAACGTCGAGCGTAATGGTCAGCCCCTGGGATTTGGTACCGCCCTGAACGATGTTGTGCTGCATCCGGGTAAATCCACCAGGATGATCGGCTTCGATCTGTTCATTGACGGCCATTTTGTCTACAGCCAGCGCTCGGATGGCCTGATCGTCTCCACTCCGACCGGGTCTACGGCCTACTCGCTTTCCGCTGGTGGTCCGATCATGCATCCCAAGCTGGATGCCATTGTTCTGGTGCCGATGTTTCCCCACACTCTCAGTAGCCGGCCGATCGTTGTCGATGGCAAGAGTGAGATCAAACTGGTGATCGGGGAGACCAATGAAACCTATCCGCAAATCAGCTTTGACGGCCAGATGAACATTGCCTGTGCGCCAGGCGACATCATTCGCATCACCAAGAAGCCGTTCAAGATCCGGTTGATTCACCCCACCGACCACAACTTCTACGCCACCTGCCGTGACAAGCTTGGCTGGGCTAGTGAAATATCAGCGAGTTGATCATGGCTGCAACAAGACCGACCGCGAGTCGCGGTTACGACATTATTGGCGATATACACGGCTGCGCCAATACCCTGGCCAGATTGCTGGACCAGATGGGGTACCGCAAGATCAACGGGGTATACCAGCACCCGCGTCGTCAGGCGATTTTCATTGGCGATATCATTGATCGTGGACCCCGCATCCGCGAGGCGCTGCATCTGGTGCGGGACATGGTGGAACATGGTGCGGCCCGTATTGTCATGGGCAATCATGAGTACAATGCACTCGGCTACTGCACCCGGGCACGTCCCGGCAGCGGCAAAACCTTTTTGCGCGAGCACAATTCGCGTCATGACCGTCTGATCCGGGAGACCCTGGAACAGTTCGAGGCGCATCCGTACGAGTGGAATGAGTTTCTCGAGTGGTTCTACACCATACCGCTGTTCATCGACGACGAGGATTTCCGCGTTGTTCACGCCTGCTGGGACGGCGATCTGATCGAAAAATTCAAGCAGTCGCAGGGCGGCGCCTGCATCGATGAGGATTTCCTGCACGCTTCTGCCGCCATCGAGTCCTTTGCCGGGCAGGTCATGGATACCCTTCTGCGTGGCACAGATCTCCGGCTCCCCGAGGGAATGGCTATCACGGGCCGGGATGGCTACGTGCGTGAGTTTTTCCGAACCAAATTCTGGGCGGACGATCCCCATACCTATGCCGATGTTGTGTTCCAGCCAGACCCGCTGCCGCCCGAAGTGGCAAGCCGGGTACTGACCGATGGCGAGCGCAAACAACTGATCAGCTACCCCCTGGATGCGCCGCCGGTTTTCGTGGGCCATTACTGGATGGAGGGCGAGCCTGCGCCGCTCAAACCTAATGTCGCCTGCATTGACTACAGTGCCGTGAAGTACGGGCGGCTGGTGGCCTACAGGATGGATGGTGAGCGGGCACTTTCCCGTGACAAATTTGTCTGGGTAGATGTGGAAAGGCCGGAGCAACCGGACTATCCCACCAGCGAGGACAGCGTTGCGCGGTAAACCGTGCATTGCAGCTGAACCATTTCCACAGGCGGAGTAAGCGGTGTACCGAGTCAAGCAGTTGGATACCACGGTGAACCTGGCCGGCTTCAGTCGCTGGCTGAACGGCCAGGGTGTGACCCACCGGATTACGGAAGAAGGGGGATTCCAGGTGCTCTGGCTGGAGGACCCGGCCCACGCTGAACCTGTGCTTTCCGCTCTGGACCGTTTCATGGCGGAACCCGAAATCAGGGAGGCTGTGGATCGCCAGAATCGGTCGCCGGTATTTGTTGGTGGGCGCTGGCAGCCCTCACCTCGGCATGCGCCGCTGGTACTTGGGATCATTGTGTTTGCTGTAGCCATGGTCTGGCTTACGGCCATGGGCCAGAATGAACTGGCGGCCAGCCTGATGGTGATTGATCCACGTGATTATGACTGGGGCACCATGGCCGGTCGCGTTGACGCCTTGACCGCCACCCTGGCCAGTGGCCAGATTTGGCGGCTGCTGACACCCGATTTTCTGCACTTCAGTTGGACCCACATCATATTCAATTCCGTCATGCTCTGGTTTCTGGGCAGCCAGATCGAATGGTTCGATGGTCGGGCCCGATTGATCACTCTGTTTGTGATTACCAGTCTGGTCTCGAACGGCTTGCAATATTTTGTTTCCGGGCCCCTGTTCGGTGGCCTATCCGGAGTGGTTTATGGGATTCTGGGCTATTGCTGGCTTAGCCAGCGATCTGCACCGAGGTTCCAGTTTCCGCCGGCACTGGTCACCTTTGCAGTTGCATGGATGGTGATCGGGTTTACGCCACTTCCCGAAATGATCGGGCTCGGGCGTATGGCCAATGAAGCGCACCTGGGTGGGTTTGTTGCCGGATTGGCCCTTGCGGTGGTTTTGCCCGTAAGACGCAGGCGTGGGGCATAAAAAAGCCCCGCCAGAGGCGGGGCGTTAAAAGAGCTTTTAGCTCCTGATGAGAGAGACCAAATGATACGACCGTCGTCATTTGGTGAGGAAATGATAATCATTATCGTTTGATGCTGTCAAACGGTTCTGCCACATTTTTAATGAACGTTTTTTCAGGAGAGCGGGATGACCTACGAAGAACTGATCGAGCGGCTGGATCCGAATGTCTACCGGAGTCTCCGGCAGTCAATTGAACTCGGTAAATGGCCCGATGGCCGTAAACTGACGCCCGAACAGCGTGAAATCAGCCTGGAGGCGGTGATCTACTACGAGAATCTGCACAACATTCCGGAAGAGGAGCGCACAGGCTACCTCGACCGGGGCAGCAAGGCGGGGACCGCCTGTGATCCGTCGGTTCAGCGCACGCAGGGTAACGGTGACGTCGATCCAGACCAGTATGTTGAGGTCAAGTCTTGAGCGAGCTGATTGATGTCACCGGCCGGCTGCGCAAAATGCCTGCGGAGGTGGGTGACCCGGTGGCGTACTCCATTGCTGTGGGCGACACCCGCATTCCTCTGAACGACTTGATCGGTAGGCCGTTGCGTCTGGATTTCGATGGTGTGATCCGGTGCATCCACTGCGACCGGAAAACCAACAAGAGCTTCAATCAGGGCTTCTGTTTTCCCTGTTTTCGTAAGCTGGCGGCCTGTGACAGTTGCATCATGAGTCCGGAGAAGTGCCACTATCACCTTGGTACCTGTCGGGAGCCGGAATGGGGAGAAACCCATTGCATGGTCGAACACGTGGTGTATCTGGCCAATTCATCGGGTTTGAAGGTGGGCATTACCCGCGGATCCCAGGTGCCAACACGCTGGATTGATCAGGGGGCAGTAGACGCCATACCGATGGTCCGTGTTGCAACGCGGTATATTGCCGGCCTGGTGGAAGTCGCCTGCAAGGCCCATGTCGCTGACCGGACCAACTGGCGGGCGATGCTCAAGGGCGATGTTCCTGAGCTCGATCTGGCACAGGAGCGTCAGCGCATGCTTGGGCTGGTCGCTGACGATCTTGAGGCGCTTCGGCAGACCCACGGTCAGGATTCGATCCGGGAAGTTGACGAGCAGGGCCTTGGCCTGAGCTATCCCGTCAAGGTCTGGCCAGAAAAGATCAAAACCCATAACCTCGACAAAACGCCGGAAGTGGAGGGCGTGCTCGAGGGCATAAAGGGGCAGTACCTTATCCTGGATACCGGTGTGATCAATATTCGGAAATTCACCGGTTATGAAGTCCGTTTCCGGGTCATGGAAGGCTGACAGCGCCTTGCCCGGCCCATCTTTTCACGCCAGCGGGCCCTGAATTCCAGCGCCCGCTGGCCGCGAACTCTGGAGAAAACCAATGCGTACCAGCCAGCCACAGAGCATTTATCTGAGCGATTACAAGGTACCGGCGTATCTGGTCGACACCGTAGACCTGAGGTTCGAGCTTTTTGAAGACGGGGCACGTGTGCACAGCACGCTTGAGGTTCGCCGCAACCCGGAATCTGGTGAAGTGTCTGCACCCCTGGAGCTTGATGGCGACAGTCTGACGCTGGAATCCGTCGCCCTGGATGGCGCCGAGCTGGCAGAGGGTGACTATGAGGACCGGGGCGATCAGCTTGTGGTCCGCTCCGTACCGGAGCAGTTCACGTTGACCGTGGTGACCTGGATTGAGCCACAGAATAATACCCGTCTGGAAGGTCTGTACAAATCCTCCGGCATGTTCTGTACCCAATGTGAGGCAGAAGGCTTCCGGTGCATTACTTTCTTCCCGGACCGTCCGGACGTGATGGCACGTTTCCGAACCCGCATCGAAGCCAACAAGGACGCCTATCCTGTCCTTCTCTCTAACGGCAACGATGTGGAAAAAGGCGAGTTGGAAAACGGCCGGCACTTTGTCACCTGGGAAGACCCGTTCCCCAAGCCCTGCTACCTGTTCGCCCTGGTGGCCGGAGACCTGGTAGAGAAACGGGATACCTTTTCCACGTGCTCGGGCCGTGACATTGATCTGCGCATGTACGTGGAGCCTCGAAATGCCGAGAAGTGCGACCACGCCATGGATTCCCTGAAGCGTTCCATGCGCTGGGATGAGGAAGTCTATGGTCGTGAGTACGACCTCGATATCTTCATGATTGTGGCGGTGGATGACTTCAACATGGGCGCCATGGAGAACAAGGGGCTTAACATCTTCAACTCCTCCTGTGTGCTGGCCAGCCAGGAAACCGCCACGGACATGGCGTTCCAGCGTATCGAGGCCATCGTTGCCCACGAATATTTCCACAACTGGTCCGGCAACCGGGTTACCTGCCGCGACTGGTTCCAGCTCAGCCTGAAAGAAGGCTTCACGGTATTTCGGGATTCCCAGTTCTCTGCGGATATGGGCTCTCCGACAGTCAAGCGGATTGAGGATGTAACGCTGCTGCGTACGGCCCAGTTTGCTGAGGACGGAGGCCCCATGGCGCATCCGGTGCGGCCGGCTTCCTACATGGAAATCTCCAACTTCTACACCCTGACCATTTACGAAAAAGGTGCAGAAGTCGTGCGCATGATCCACACGCTGCTGGGGCCGGACATGTTCCGTAAGGGCAGCGATCTGTATTTTGAGCGCCACGATGGTCAGGCGGTAACAACCGATGACTTTGTAAAAGCCATGGAGGATGCTTCCGGTCGTGATCTGGGTCAGTTCCGTCTCTGGTATGAGCAGGCAGGCACGCCAGTGCTGAATGTTTCGGATGACTATGACGCCGGGAAAGGTGTGTATCGCCTTACTATTGAGCAGAGCATTCCGGATACCCCGGGACAGACCAACAAAAAACCGCAGCACATACCGTTTGCGCTTGGTCTGCTTGGACCGGATGGACAGGCGCTGCCGTTGCAGCTTGAATCCGGAGATTCGGGTGCGCCGACGGAGCGGGTGCTTGAGCTAACCGAAGCCGTCCACACTTTCGAATTCCATGGCGTCGAGTCCAAGCCCGTGCCATCACTTTTGCGGCATTTCTCCGCGCCGGTTCGGGTTCGCTACAACTGGACCCGCGAGCAGCTGCTCTTCCTGATGAGCCATGATCCGGACGGGTTCAATCGTTGGGATGCGGGTCAGAGACTGGCGGTCGATGTTATTCAATCGCTGGTCGGTGCGCCGGACGATGCGGAAATCGAACCGAGACTGGTGGAGGCTTATCGCAAACTGATTTCCGACACCAATCTCGACCAGGCCCTGGTGGCCAAAATGCTACAGCTTCCCTCTGAGGCCTATCTGATTGAGCTGGCTGATAACGCCGATGTGCCGGCCATCCATCAGGCCCGTGACGCGGTACTCCGGCATCTGGCCGGTGCCCTGAAAGGCGAGCTCATTGATTGCTACCAGCGCCAGCAGGACAGTGGCCCCTACGAGGTGACGCCGGAGGCCATTGCTCGTCGTAGCCTGCGCAATACCTCTTTGGCCTGGTTGCTGATGATTGATGACGAGGAAGGCCGGGGCCTGGCTGTGAGCCAGTTGAACTCGGCTGACAATATGACCGATCGCATGGGTGCCTTGCGTGCGCTCGTCAATTCGGGCTTTGAGGCTGATCGCCGGCACGCGCTGGATGACTTCTATGACCGGTTCCAAAGCGACCCACAGGTTGTTGAGCAATGGTTCTCTGTGCAGGCAGCCAGTGATCAGGCCGGCCAGCTCCCGGACATCCATAAACTTCTGGAGCATCCGGCCTTTGACTGGAAAAACCCCAACAAGATTCGCTCTGTGGTGGGTGCGTTTGCGGGTCAGAATCTGGCTGCGTTCCACAAGCCTGACGGTTCCGGTTACGAATTCCTGGCGGATCAGGTCTGCCGACTGGATGACAGCAACCCGCAGATTGCTGCGCGCCTGGTGACGCCGCTCACCCGATGGAGAAAGTTTGCGCCCGCGTACAGCGCTCAGATGAAATCCGCTCTGGAGCGGATTCGCGACAAATCCGGGCTGTCCCGGGACGTTTATGAGGTGGTGCACAAGAGCCTTGCGGAGTGAAGTCAGATACAAAATCGCACTTTCGGTCGATAGACTTTAGTCTGGGATCGGGTAATCTGGAGTAAGGTCTGTAATTCCATCAGACGACAATAAAAAAGCCTCCGCAGAGGCTTCCAGACGCACTTAAGGTTTCACAATGATGTATAACAAAAATGCGATTCTCGGCGGCCTGCTGGCTCTCTCCGTGGCATCAGCGCCTGCGTGGGCGGCGGTCTCCGCCAGTGAAGCGGCCCGTCTGGGCCAGGAGTTGACACCCTTTGGCTCGCCCAAGGCCGGTAACAGTGCCGGTACCATCCCGGCCTGGACCGGAGGGCTGACAGAACCGCCTCCCGGCTATGAGGGCAGCGGACAGCACCACATTAATCCGTTCCCGGATGATGAAGTCCTTTTTACCATTACGCCCGCCAACATGGATCAGTATGAGGAGTACCTCACTGACGGTGTGAAGGCGATGCTCGAAACCTACCCGACCACATTCCGGGTGCCCGTTTACCAGTCCCGTCGTACCCATGCGGTCCCCGATTGGGTGGCAGAGAATACCCGTGAAAACGCGGTAAGCGCGGAGATTGTTGGCCAGGGCGAAGGGCTGGATGGAGCCTTTGGGGGTTACCCATTCCCGATCCTGCACGGCAATGACGAGCAGAAGGCCTGGCAGGCGGTCTGGAACCATCTGACCCGCTGGCGCGGTGTCTCTGTAACACGGCGCTCCAGTGAGGTGGCGGTCCAGACCAACGGCGACTATTCGCTGGTTACTTCCCAGCAGGAAGCCTTCTTCAATTTTTACAATCCGGAAGGTGGTGAAGAAGATCTGGATAACGTGATCTTCTACTACCTGTCGTTTACCCAGTCACCACCCCGCCTTGCCGGTGGCGCCATTCTGATTCATGAGACCCTGAACCAGATCATCAATCCCCGGAATGGTTGGGGCTACAATGCCGGCCAGCGTCGGGTGCGTCGGGCGCCAAACCTGGGGTACGACTCCCCGATTGCAGCGGCTGACAACCTCCGGACTGCAGATGATACCGATATCTTCAACGGGGCCCTGGATCGCTATAACTGGAATTACGAAGGCAAGCGGGAAATCTACATCCCCTACAACAATTACCGAATTGGGGAAAAAGGTCTTCCTTACGAGGAAATCCTCGGTATCTCCCATCTGAATCCCGACCTCACCCGTTGGGAGCTTCACCGTGTGCACGTGGTTGAAGCCACACTGAAGGACGGTGAGCGCCATATCTATGGCAAGCGCCGCTTCTATATCGACGAGGACAGCTGGAACACGGTTCTGCTGGATCAGTACGACGGTCGCGGCGAACTCTGGCGTGTAACGATGGGGCTGCCGAAAAATTATTATGAACTTCCGGGTGTGTGGACGGTTCTTGACGTCTATCATGACCTTCAGGCCCGTCGTTATCATGTACTCGGTCTGGACACAGAAGAGGCCAATACCCGCGTGTTCACCGACGAGGTCCCGAACAGGCGTTACTTCTCGCCGGCTTCCCTGCGCCGCAGGAGTGTTCGCTAACGCACTGTTGGCCGAGGGATGCGTCCCCGCCCACAGGAAGTGGCGACCCGACATACCGGCAATCGTAAGGTTGCCGGTATGTTTACAGTTATTCCCGGCTTTGCCGGTCAGAGACACAGTTCAATACAACATAATAGGCAATCTGAATGGCTAAAAGGTTGATGTGCAAGACTCTGGGCGCTGCCTGCCTTGGACTTTCCATGGTCTGGTCTGCCCCTGCAGCGTTTGCGCTTGCAGATATCATCGAAACCCCGGCCCGGCCGACGGATCTGGCCCCGGAAAATCTTCTCACCGATGCGACCCGGGTTGGGGATCGCATTGTGGCCGTGGGAGAACGTGGCCATATCATTTACTCGGATGATGAGGGGAAAACCTGGGTTCAGGGTGAGGTACCTGTTTCTGTGACCCTGACAGGGATCGATTTTGGCTCCGACAGCCATGGCTGGGCAGTGGGCCACAGCGGCGTTGTCCTCCATACCAGCGATGCCGGGGCCACCTGGAGCCTTCAGATTGACGGTATCCGCGCCATGGAACTGGCCATTGAGAGCCGGGAAGAGCAGATTGCCGCCATGGAGGAGCGGATCGAAGAAGCGCCCGAAGAAGAGAAAGAAGATCTCGAGTGGGCGCTCGATGACCTCTACTTCGCCCTCGAGAACATTCAGGCGGATATGGACATCGGCCCAGTTAACCCGCTGCTGGATGTCTGGTTTGAAAACGAGAACCGCGGTTTTGTGGTGGGCGCCTACGGTATGTTCCTGCGCACCATGGACGGCGGTGAGACCTGGAAAGACTGGGCGCCAAGAATTGATAACCGGCAGAACTTCCACCTCAATGGCATTACCCGGATCACGGGTGGTGCCCTGGTGGTCGTTGGTGAAGCCGGTCAGATACATGTCTCCGTAGACGGTGGTGAGACCTTTGAGCGCCGTGAGGCGCCTTATGAAGGCTCCCTGTTCGGTGTTATCGGCACAGGCCAGGTTAACGAGATTCTCGCCTTTGGCCTTCGTGGCAATATGCTGTTCTCTTCAGACCTCGGCAAAAGCTGGCGGATGGTTCCCAATTCGGCCGGGGCTACGCTCAACGACGGCGTCGTTTCGGAGGATGGTCGTATCACCCTGGTAGGCAATAGTGGTGCGGTACTGATGAGCACCAATGGCGCCGAAACCTTCCGCGAGTATTTCCGAAGTGATCGTGAAGGTGTCATGAGCGCGGTGCCTATTTCAGGAACAGACCTGCTGATTGTCGCCGAAGGTGGGGTAAAGATCACAGACGCCCGTGGAAGAAACCTTCAATAACGCCCTGATGTGGCAACAACCGAACGAACAATAGAGGGGCTTTTGAATGTCCAACCCTAAGCATGACAAGGGCGAGCACTATCTGACCACGCCCAAGGCCGAACCCTTTCTCGAAAGGCTGATCTTCAATAATCGGCCAATCATTCTTGTCGTCTTCGCCGTGTTGACGCTGTTCCTGGGATATAACGCCGTCAAGATCCAACCGGATGCCAGCTTCGAGCGGATGATTCCGCTTGAGCATCCCTACATTGTAAATATGCTTGATCACCGGGATGATCTTGAAAACCTCGGTAACTTCGTTCGTATCGCCGTCGAGGTCGAAGAGGGCGATATTTTCACCCAGGAGTACATGGAAACTCTGAAGCAGATCACCGACGAGGTTTTCTATCTCAACGGCGTGGATCGCTCGGGTCTCAAATCCCTCTGGACGTCGAATGTCCGCTGGGTTGAGGTTACCGAACAGGGTTTTCAGGGTGGCACTGTCATACCGGACGGCTATGACGGCTCCCGGGACAGTCTGGAGAAGCTTCGCCAGAACGTTCTTCGTTCTAACGAAGTCGGGCGCCTGATCTCTGATAACTTCCAATCAACGATCGTTTACGCGCCGCTGTACGAGAAGAATCCGGAGACCGGTGAGGCTCTGGACTACGGAGAATTTTCCCGTCAGCTTGAAGAAAAGATTCGTGAAAAGTACGAAGAACAGAACCCGAACATCAAGATTCATATTGTCGGTTTCGCCAAGAAGGTCGGCGATCTGATTGAGGGGATTGGTTCTATCGCCTGGTTCGCAGGGATTACCATCCTGCTGACCACGCTGTTGCTGTTCTGGTACTCGCGGGCTATTGCCGGCACCCTGGTTCCTGTCTTTACCTCAATCATTGCGGTGTTCCTGCAGCTGGGAACTCTTCGGTTGCTGGGCTACGGGCTGGACCCTTATTCGGTGCTGGTGCCATTCCTGGTGTTTGCGATTGGTATCAGTCACGGCGTTCAGATTGTGAATGCCATGGCCGTTGAGGCTGCCAAGGGCTTTGATGCCGTGACTGCTGCGCGCCTGGCTTTCCGCGCACTATACATACCGGGCATGTTGGCTCTGATTTCGGATGCCTTTGGTTTCCTGACCCTGTTCTTTATTGAGATCGACGTTATCCGGGACCTGGCCGTTGCCGCAGGTATTGGTGTGGCGTTCGTGATCTTCACCAACCTGGTGTTGCACGTATTGATTATGTCCTATGTCGGTATCTCCAAAGGGGGTATTCGTCACGTGCAGAATCACGGCGAAAAACAGGATCGGAAATGGCGTGTTTTGTCCTACTTCTCCCATCCGGGCGTTGCGCCAATCTCGTTGCTGATTGCTGTAATTGGTCTCGGTCTTGGTCTTTATTACAAGCAGGATCTGAAGATTGGCGACCTGGATCAGGGTGCGCCTGAGCTTCGTGCGGATTCCCGCTACAACAAGGACAATGCCTACATCATCAATAATTACTCGACCAGTGCGGATGTATTGGTGGTGATGGTCAAAACGCCGGAAGAGCAGTGCACGCAGTATAATGTGCTGCGGGCCATGGATACTCTGCAGTGGGAGCTTCAGAACACGCCGGGCGTTCAGTCTTCGGTATCGCTTGCAGATGTTTCCAAGATGGTGACCAAGGCGCTGAACGAGGGCAACTGGAAGTGGTATGAGATCTCCCGCAATCAGACCATTATCAATGCGTCCATTCGTGAGGCGCCTGCCGGGTTGATCAACACTGATTGCAGCCTGACGCCAGTGCTGGTCTTCCTTGAGGACCACAAGGCAGAAACTCTGGAAACCGTCGTTGAGCGCGTCGAACAGTTTGCCGGGAACAACAGCACTGAGGAGCACAGGTTCCTGCTGGCGGCGGGTAACGCCGGTGTTGAGGCTGCTACCAACGAGGTTATCTCCGGCGCCAAGGACAAGATGCTGATCCTCGTTTACAGCGTGGTGAGTTTGCTGTGCTTCGCGACCTTCCGTTCCATTCGCGCCGTGCTGTGTATCGTGATACCACTGGGCCTGACTTCAGTCCTATGTGAGGCGATCATGGCGGTATCCGGCATTGGTATCAAAGTGGCGACTTTGCCGGTTATTGCCCTGGGTGTCGGTATCGGTGTCGACTACGGCATTTATATTTACAGCAAGCTGGAGAAATACCTGCTTGAAGGCAAAACGCTTCAGGAGGCTTACTACGAGACTCTGCGTTCGACTGGTAAGGCGGTCATGTTTACCGGCGTGACTCTGGGTCTGGGTGTTGTCACCTGGATATTCTCGCCCATCAAGTTCCAGGCCGACATGGGCTTCCTGCTGTTTTTCATGTTCCTCTGGAACATGGTGGGAGCCATCTGGCTGTTGCCGGCTCTGGCCCGGTTCCTGCTGCGGCCGGATCAGATGCTTGCCAAGGCCCGAGCTGCGAAATAACATTTGCACCGACCTGCAAAAAAGCCCGCATTGCGGGCTTTTTTGTTGTCTGGTCAACCGGTTAGCGAGCTAATCCATACTTTATTTATGGTGTGAAGTGGTCTATGTTTTATGGTGATCGTACGTCTTGCCCGCTCTTGAAGCGGGCGCCGAATTACAATGAACAGAAAAAAGGAAGAACTCACATGACACTGAAACTCAAAGCCTCCGCATTCGCTGTCGCCGCCGCAGTCAGCCTGGGTGCTGCTTCAACCTCCGTTTCCGCTCAGGAGCAGCGCTTTGTGACCATCGGCACCGGCGGTGTAACCGGCGTTTATTATCCGGCTGGCGGTGCTATCTGTCGTCTGGTGAACATGGACCGTAAAGAGCACGGAATTCGGTGCTCTGTCGAGAGTACCGGTGGTTCCGTCTACAACCTGAATGCCATTCGCCAGGGCGAACTCGATCTGGCAGTTGCCCAGTCAGACTGGCAGTACCATGCCTACAATGGCACCAGCCAGTTCAAGGATGATGGCGCTAACAAAGATCTCCGCGCTGTCTTTTCGCTGCACCCGGAACCGTTCACCGTTGTTGCCAGCAAGGGCTCAGGCATCAAAACCTTTGAAGACCTGGAAGGCAAGCGGGTATCTGTCGGCAACCCTGGTTCAGGGCAGCGCGCCACTGCTGAAGTCCTGATGGATGAGATGGGCTGGACACTGGACAAATTCTCTCTGGCTGCCGAAATCAAGGCTGCAGAACAGTCCCAGGCTCTTTGTGATGGCAATATTGATGCCTTCTTCTACACCGTTGGCCACCCGTCCGGTGCGATCAAGGAAGCGACAACTTCCTGTGACAGTGTCCTGGTCAACGTGGATAACGCCGCCACCCAGAAGCTGATTGACGATAACCCGTACTATCGTAAAGCGGTGATTCCTGGCGGTATGTATCGTGGCAGTGACGAAGACGTAACCACCTTTGGTGTTGCGGCGACCTTCGTGTCATCCACCGATGTCCCCGATGATGTTGTCTACGCCGTTGTGAAGGCTGTTTTCGAGAACTTTGACAGCTTCAAGCGTCTGCATCCGGCGTTTGCCAACCTGAACAAGGAAGAAATGGTCTCTGATGCCCTGAGTGCGCCGTTGCACCCGGGTGCTGCCAAGTACTACAAGGAAGCCGGTCTGATCGACTGATCTGTCTGCACTCCGACACAGCGGGCCCCGGTCCGCTGTGTCGTCCTTTCAGAGAACCATCTTTTAAGTACGGGACTAATTTATGGCGACGAGCGATCCGGCAAACGGAGCTGGTGCTGGTGGTAGCAGTAATGTAGACCAGATCCTGCAGACTGAAACCGGGGGCAGGGCGACCAGCGGGTATGCCGCTGTCATTCTGTTTATCGTTCCCCTGGTGTGGTCGCTGTTTCAGCTCTGGATTGCGTCACCGCTCCCTTACATTTTCAACTTTGCCATCTTCAATTCCACGGAAGCGCGTTCTATCCATCTCGCGTTTGCGGTTTTCCTGGCGTTTTCCGCCTTCCCCATGATCAAGGGGCGGCACGTGAATGTCGTGCCCATCTACGACTGGATTCTGGCGCTCGTTGCGGCTTTTTGCGCCTCATACCTTTATGTTTTTTACGAAGAGTTGTCGACTCGCCCCGGCGCTCCCATCACCCAGGATCTGTGGGTTGCGCTTATCGGGCTCGTGCTGTTGCTTGAAGCGACCCGTCGCTCACTGGGTTTGCCACTGACCATCGTCGCCGCTGTCTTTATCACATACTCGATTGCCGGCCCCTACATGCCGGATGTGATTGCCCATAAAGGCGTGAGTCTGAGCAAACTGGCGTCGCACCAGTGGCTGGGTACCGAGGGTGTGTTTGGTGTTGCACTCGGGGTTTCCACGAGCTTTGTTTTCCTGTTCGTGTTGTTTGGTGCATTGCTTGAGCGAGCAGGCGCCGGTAATTACTTTATTAAAGTCGCCTATGCAATGCTGGGGCATATGCGTGGTGGTCCCGCCAAAGCTGCAGTGGTTTCCAGTGGTTTGAGCGGCGTCATTTCCGGTTCGTCTATTGCCAACGTCGTCACTACCGGCACGTTTACCATTCCACTGATGAAGCGAGTTGGTTTTCCGGCCACCAAGGCCGGCGCAGTGGAAGTGGCCGCATCCACCAACGGCCAGCTGACACCCCCAATCATGGGCGCGGCCGCTTTCCTGATGGTCGAATATGTCGGTATCTCCTACCTGGAGGTCATCAAGCACGCCATCCTGCCGGCGATGATTTCCTATGTGGCACTGATTTATATCGTGCACCTTGAGGCCTGTAAGCTGAACATGCAGGGCATTGAGCGTCTCAACAAGCCGACTCTTGCCCAGCGGATGCTGAACTGGGTCGTTATCCTCATTGGCCTGAGTGTGCTGACCCTGGTGGTGTATTACGGGATTGGCTGGACGAAAACGCTTTTCGGTGAAGCGGCGATGTGGGTTTTGGCACCTTTGCTGGTGCTGATCTATATCGGCCTGGTTGGCTATGCCACCCGATTCCCGGAACTAGAGGAAGACGATCCGGAAAAGGACATGGGCGAATTGCCGCCGGTTGGCCCAACTGTAAAGACCGGGCTGTATTTTCTTCTGCCCGTTGTGGTGCTCGTGTGGTGCCTTACTGTTGAGCGTTTCTCGCCCCAGCTGTCGGCGTTCTGGGCCACGCTGTTCATGATTTTCATTGTGGTTACGCAGCGACCGTTGAAGGCCTTTTTCTACAAGCACGGCAACTTCCTCACTGCGTTCAAGGACGGCGTGTTCGATCTTGCGCATTCGCTCGCCACCGGTGCCCGGAACATGGTGGGTATCGGCGTGGCAACTGCCACCGCCGGTATCGTGGTGGGTACGGTTACCCTGACCGGTATTGGCCTGGTGATGACCGAATTTGTCGAGTTCCTGTCTGGCGGCAACCTGCTGTTGATGCTGATCTTCACGGCCATTATCAGCCTGATCCTCGGCATGGGTTTGCCGACCACTGCCAACTACATCGTTGTGTCCACGCTGATGGCGCCGGTAATCGTAACTCTGGGCGCCCAGAATGGGTTGATCGTGCCGCTGATTGCGGTGCACCTGTTCGTGTTCTACTTCGGCATTCTGGCGGACGATACGCCGCCCGTGGGGTTGGCGGCTTATGCCGCCGCCGCCATATCCGGTGCCGATCCCATACGAACGGGTATTCAGGGTTTCACCTACGACATCCGTACGGCGATCCTCCCGTTCATGTTTATTTTCAATACCCAGTTGTTGCTCATTGGGCTGACCGGTTGGTTTGACCTATTGGTTACGATCTTCAGTGCAGTAACCGCGATGTTGGTCTTTTCCGCGGCCACGCAGGGGTTCTGGTTTACCAAGAGCTATAAGTGGGAATCGCTGTTATTGCTGCTGATTACGTTCACCATGTTCCGGCCCGGCTTCTGGTGGGATATGGTTTACCCGCCCACGGCAGATCGGCCCGGCGCCGAGATCATGGAGTATGTTGAGGATGTGCCTGCAAACAAACCGATTGTCCTGAAAGCTTCCGGAATGACGATTGATGGCGACGAGGTGACCACCTATGTGCGGCTTGAGATTCCCGCTGGCGACACGCCCGAGCAACGTCTGATGGACGCCGGCCTTGAACTCAGCCCGGATGGCGAAAAGATGGCGGTAGACTTCGTTGGTTTCGGTAGCCCGGCGGAGGATGCTGGCATCCAGTTTGGCTGGACCATCGATGCCGTGCAGGTTGACCTGGAACGGCCGCCAAAAGAGCTGATGTTCATTCCTGCTCTGGTGTTACTCGGCCTTCTGGCGTTTGGTCAGTTGCGTCGGCGGGCCAGGGAGGAAGCCGCCGGCGAGCCAGCCTGACGCCACACCTGTCCGTGCAAACCCGGCATTAACCTGCCGGGTTTTTTTCTGTTAGACTTCGCCTCTAAGCGGCCCGCGGTTTGTATCGCGCCGTGCCGTCACCATGTGGTCTCTGGTATAGATCACCGCTGAGTAACCAACAGGAGCCTTTCATGCCCGTCGTAACCCTGCCCGATGGTAGCCATCGCAGTTTTGCCGAACCCGTAACCGTTCATGATGTCGCCGCCGATATCGGCGCTGGCCTTGCCAAAGCCGCCCTTGCCGGAAAGGTGGATGGCCAGCTCGTGGACACCAGTTATCGCATCGAAAACGATGCCGAGCTGGCAATCGTCACCGAGCGTGATGAAGACGGCGTTGATATCATTCGCCATTCTACGGCGCACTTGATGGCCATGGCTGTCCAGGAACTGTTTCCAGGGGCCCAGGTCACCATTGGCCCGGTTATCGACAATGGCTTCTACTACGACTTCAAGTACGACCGCCCGTTCACCAATGAGGATCTGGCGCGGATCGAGAAGCGGATGGAAGAGCTCTCCAAACAGGACTTGCCGGTTTCTCGCTCCATCATGTCCCGCGATGAGGCGATCAAGCTCTTTGAGGATATGGGCGAAGAATACAAGGTCCGTATCATTCAGGACATTCCCGGCGATGAGGACCTTTCATTTTACAGCCAGGGCGATTTTATCGACCTGTGCCGCGGTCCCCACGTTCCCAGCACCGGCAAGCTGAAGGCCTTCAAACTGACCAAGGTGGCCGGCGCGTATTGGCGTGGCGACACCAGCAATGAGCAGCTTCAGCGCGTGTACGGAACCGCCTGGGGTAACAAGAAGGATCTCAAGGCCTATTTGCACCGTCTGGAGGAGGCCGAGAAGCGGGATCACCGCAAGGTCGGCAAGAAGCTTGGCTTGTTCCATATGCAGGAAGAAGCACCGGGCATGGTTTTCTGGCATCCGGATGGCTGGTCGCTGTATCAGGAAGTTGAGCAATACATGCGCCGCAAGCAGCAGGAGCATGGCTACAAGGAGATCAAGACACCACAGGTGGTGTCACGGACCCTGTGGGAGAAGTCAGGACACTGGGATAAGTTCAAGGACGACATGTTCACCACCGAGTCGGAGAAACACGACTACGCGATCAAGCCCATGAACTGTCCGTGCCACGTGCAGGTCTTCAATCAGGGGCTTAAAAGCTACAAGGATCTGCCTCTGAGACTGGCGGAATTCGGTTCCTGCCACCGGAATGAGGCTTCCGGGGCGCTGCATGGACTGATGCGGGTTCGTGGCTTTACCCAGGATGACGCCCATATTTTCTGTGAAGAAGACTCCGTTCAGCAGGAAGTGTCGTCCTTTATCGGAATGCTGCACGAAATCTACACAGACTTCGGGTTTACCGAAATCCTGTACAAACTCTCAACCCGTCCAGAAAAGCGGGTTGGCTCCGACGAGGTCTGGGACAAGGCGGAAGCCGCGCTGGAAGAGGCCCTGAATCGCGAGGGTGTAGACTGGGAATTGCTGCCAGGCGAAGGCGCCTTCTACGGGCCCAAGATCGAATTCTCGCTGAAAGACTGTATCGGACGGGTATGGCAGTGTGGCACTATTCAGGTGGACTTCTCGATGCCGGGTCGTCTCGGTGCGCAGTATGTTGCCGACAATTCAGAGCGGAAGACCCCCGTTATGCTCCACCGGGCGGTATTGGGTTCCTTCGAACGTTTTATTGGTATTCTGATCGAGGAATACGAAGGTGCATTCCCGACCTGGCTCGCGCCGACTCAGGTGGCGATCCTCAATATTACCGATAATCAGCGTGATTATTGTCAGAATCTGGCGAAAAAGTGGGATTCTTTGGGCTATAGGGTTAATGCTGACTTGAGAAACGAGAAGATCGGCTTTAAAATCCGCGAGCATACTCTTAACAAGGTTCCCTACCTTGTCGTTGTCGGTGACAAAGAAGTCGACAACAACGCCGTTGCGGTGAGAACCCGCAAGGGCGAAGATTTGGGAACTTTATCGCTTGAAGCGTTTGAGCAACTCTTAAGTGAAGATGTTGAACGCAAGGGCAAAACAAAGACGGAGATCTGATTATTAAACAGCGAACGAATCGGGGTGGGCGTACTCCTAAAGCGCCTATCAATGAGAATATTGACGCAACTGAAGTCCGCCTGATCGATGCCGAAGGCAACCAGGTCGGAATTGTGCCAATTGAGGACGCTCTGAAGCAGGCCGAAGAGGCCACCCTTGATCTGGTGCAGGTTACGGATTCCGATCCGATCGTCTGTAAGATAATGGACTACGGCAAGAAGATCTTCGAAGAGAAGAAAGCGAAGGCGGCTGCCAAGAAAAAGCAGAAGCAGACGCAGGTCAAAGAGCTTAAGTTCCGTCCAGGAACTGAAGAAGGGGATTATCAGGTCAAACTACGCAACCTGATACGTTTCCTTGAAAACGGGGACCGCGGCAAAATCACGATCCGCTTCCGTGGCCGTGAGATGGCACACCAGGAAATTGGTATGCAGCTCATGCAGCGCATTGAAGCAGACGTGGAAGAGCTTGCCCAGGTTGAGATGCGGCCGAAAATGGAAGGCCGGCAGATGACCATGGTAGTGGCGCCCCGCAAGAAGAAGTGAACCTGATCGGGTGCTTGTCCCCCGCGCATGCGGGGGATTTGTCGTTCAGGGGCACGTCATTGTTTATTTAAAAATAGAATGCGGAGTTTTAAAAAATGCCTAAGATGAAAACCAAAAGCGGAGCCACCAAGCGGTTCAAGAAAACCGCCACCGGCTTCAAGCACAAGCAGTCCTTCACCAGTCACATCCTGACCAAGAAGAGCCCGAAGCGTAAGCGTCAGCTGCGCGGCACCAAGCTCATCGCCAAGTCGGATGTTGCATCTATCAAGCGTATGACCGCGTGCTGATCCAGCCGCGAGTATCATTCCTTAGAAAGTACAGGTAGAAGGATTAAAGTATGGCTCGTGTAAAACGTGGTGTGGTCGCACGCCGTCGTCACAAAAAGATTCTCAATCAGGCCAAAGGTTACTACGGCGCTCGTAGCCGGGTATTCCGTGTAGCCAAGCAAGCGGTTATCAAGGCCGGTCAGTACGCTTACCGTGACCGTCGTAACCGCAAGCGTGCTTTCCGCGCTCTGTGGATTGCCCGTATCAATGCTGGTGCCCGCGCTAACGGTCTGTCCTACAGCCGTCTGATCGCTGGTCTGAAAAAGGCTAACGTTGAAATCGATCGTAAGGTTCTGGCCGATCTGGCTATGAACGAGCAGCAGGCGTTTGCCGCTGTTGTTGAGAAGGCCAAAGCGTCCCTGTGATCGCTTAGCTCTTTCATCGATTGCTGATCGATACGGGCGTCTCATGATTTCATGACGGCGCCTCCTGATAGGGGAAGGGCACGCTCTTCCCCTATTTTTGTTTTTGCAGTTACGTTTTTAAGCACTTCCATTTCTGGTTTGGAGCAGGGTCAATGGAAAACCTGGAGCAACTGGTTCAGGACGGTCTGGCAGCAGTTGATAGCGCCGACAGCCTGCAGGCACTTGATCAAATTCGTGTTGAGTATCTTGGCAAGAAGGGTGTGATTACCCAGCAGGCGAAAACTCTGGGCAAGCTTTCTGCTGAGGAGCGCCCTGCCGCCGGCCAGAAAATCAATGAAGCCAAGGGTCAGGTAGAGCAAGCCATCAATGCCCGGAGAAGCGATCTCGAGCGTGCCGACATTGAGCAGAAACTTGCCAGCGAATCCATTGATGTGACTTTGCCCGGCCGTGGTCAGGACCTGGGTGGATTGCACCCTGTTACCCGCACTCTGCAGCGGATTGAGCATTTCTTTGCCAGGGCCGGTTATACCGTCGAGCAGGGGCCCGAGATCGAAGACGATTACCACAACTTCGAGGCCCTCAACATCCCTGGTCATCACCCGGCTCGAGCGATGCACGACACTTTCTATTTCAACCCGGGCACACTGCTGCGAACTCACACTTCACCGGTACAGATTAGGACCATGGAAGCCGGCAAGCCGCCATTCCGGATGATCTGCCCAGGCCGGGTTTACCGCTGTGATTCGGATATGACGCACACCCCCATGTTCCACCAGGTGGAGGGGTTGCTGGTCGAGAAAAACGTCAGCTTCGCGGATCTTAAAAGTACTGTTGAAGAATTCCTGCGGGTCTTCTTTGAGCGGGACCTTCAGGTCCGCTTTCGGCCCTCCTATTTCCCGTTTACCGAGCCCTCCGCAGAAGTGGACATTGAATGGGGGCGGGAAGCCGATGGCAGCATCAAGTGGCTCGAGGTTATGGGTTGCGGAATGGTGCACCCGAAAGTATTTGAATACTGCGGAATCGATGCCGAGGAATACCGTGGCTTTGCATTCGGTCTGGGTGTAGAGCGCCTGGCCATGCTTCGTTATGGCGTTAACGATCTGCGCATGTTCTTTGAGAACGATCTGCGCTTCCTGCGACAGTTCCGTTAACAGGCAAGATCAAGGCATCCAACCAAACAGGCATAACCGCATCAGGACAAGGCAATAACCATGAAATTCAGTGAACAGTGGCTGCGCGAGTGGGTTAACCCGCAAATCGATACCCAGGAATTAATGGACCAGATCACCATGGCAGGTCTGGAAGTGGACGGTTTCGAGCCGGTGGCCGGTCAATTCAGCGGCGTGGTCGTTGGAGAGGTTCAGTCAGTAGGGCCACATCCTGACGCAGACAAGCTGCGGGTTTGCCAGGTCAGTGATGGTGCCTCCGAGGTTCAGGTGGTCTGTGGCGCTCCCAATGTTCGCGAAGGTATGAAGGTTCCTTTTGCCGTGGTGGGTGCGGTTCTGCCGGGTGATTTCAAAATCAAGAAGGCCAAACTTCGCGGTCAGCCCTCCGAGGGGATGCTTTGTTCCGAATCAGAGCTTGGGCTCTCGGACAATCACGATGGCCTGATGGAGCTCCCGGCGGACGCACCGGTGGGGCAGGACGTGGCCGATTACCTGAAGCTGAACGATGTCACTATTGATGTGGATCTGACTCCGAATCGCGCCGACTGCCTGTCTATCAAGGGTATCGCCCGTGAAGTGGGCGTCCTGAACAGCATGCTGGTCAACAGTCCAGTAATCGAGCCCGTGGAATCGGTGCACTCTGAAGTCCCTGATATCCGGGTGGAAGCGCCGGCAGGGTGCCCGAGGTATCTTGGCCGTATTCTCCGGAATGTGAACCTGCAGGCGGAGTCGCCTCTGTGGATGCAGGAAAAGCTTCGCCGTTCAGGTATTCGTTCCATTGATGCCGCCGTGGATGTCACCAATCACGTCATGCTGGAGCTTGGCCAGCCCATGCACGCCTTCGATCGTGATGAAATTCAGGGCGGGATCATTGTCCGGATGGCTCGAATTGGTGAAAAGCTGGTTCTGCTGGATGGTCAAGAGGTCGAACTCACCCAGGGAACGCTGGTGATCGCGGATCATGAGAAGCCGATTGCCATCGCCGGTGTCATGGGCGGTGAGCATTCCGGAGTCAGTCCGAAAACACGGGATCTGGTGCTTGAATCGGCCTACTTCGATCCGATTACGCTGGCGGGTAAGGCCCGTCACTATGGACTGCATACAGACGCATCGCACCGGTTCGAGCGGGGCGTTGACTACAAGTTGGCGCGCGATGCCATGGAGCGGGCCACCCGGTTGCTGATGGACATCGTTGGTGGTGAACCTGGCGAAATCGTCGAAGTTGCCAGCGATGAGGATATTCCCGAGGATCGGGTTGTTGACCTGCGAGCCCGCCGACTTAACGATGTTCTGGGCATGGAAATTGATCGCACTACCGTCGAGGAAATCCTGACCCGCCTTGGCCTGCGGGTGGAAAAGCTCCTGAAAGACGGCTGGCGGGTCAGTGTGCCCAGCTTCCGCCCGGATATCTCTATTGAAGAAGACCTGATCGAAGAAGTCGGTCGAATTTATGGTTACAACAATCTGCCCGTAACCGAGCCCACGGGCTCTCTCGGTCTGCGACCTGAGCAGGAGGCTGTTCGCCCTGTATCGGCCATCCGCAACTTCTTTGTGGATCATGGATACCAGGAGGCGGTGACCTACAGCTTTGTTGATCCGAAGGTTCAGCAACTGGTGGATCCCGATCGTCAGGGCATCGCGTTGGCCAATCCGATTTCCTCGGATCTGTCGGTGATGCGTACCAGCCTGTGGAGCGGCCTGCTGAAAACCGTGGCCTACAACCAGAATCGTCAGCAGCCCCGCATACGACTGTTCGAAACCGGTCTGCGCTTCCTTCAGGAGGGCGAGCGGATTGATCAGCAACCGATGCTGGCCGGTGTGGTGGTTGGCAGCCAGTATCCAGAAAACTGGGCAAACGGTCGCAGAACCGCAGATTTCTTTGATGTAAAAGGGGATCTGGAAAGTCTGTTCAGGTTGCTGGGCATTGAGATTCAATTTATTGGCAACAAGCACCCTGCGTTGCATCCAGGACAGACTGCGGAACTGATGCGTGACGGCGAGCACGTGGGCTGGTTGGGGACTCTACACCCACAAGTTCAGAAAAATCTTGAACTTAATGGCACGATCCTGATGTTTGAGCTATTCTTGAATTCAATCGTTACCGGATATGTGCCTAATTTCAAAGAAATTTCAAAATTCCCGGAAGTTCGTCGGGATTTGGCTATTATTATCGGAAGCGAGGTAGCGTTCGCCGATGTGGAGCGTGTAGCGAGAAAGCATGCCGGCGAGCAGCTGACAGCGTTGCGTGCGTTCGATGTCTATGAGGGCGAGAGTCTGGGTGAGGGTAACCGAAGCCTGGCTCTGAGTCTGTTCTGGCAGCACCCCGAACGTACATTGAACGAGGATGAAGTGCATTCGCTCTTCAACGGTGTGATCGACGCATTGAAAGAAGAGCTGGGGGCAACATTGAGGAGTTGAGAGATGGCGGCTTTGACGAAAGCGGAAATGGCGGAGCGGTTGTACGAGGAGTTGGGTCTGAACAAACGCGAAGCCAAGGAAATGGTAGAAGCTTTTTTCGATGAGATCAGAGGCGCTCTCAGCCATAACGAGCAGGTGAAGCTGTCGGGTTTCGGTAACTTCGATCTGCGGGACAAGAAGCAGCGGCCGGGACGGAACCCGAAAACCGGTGAAGAGATTCCAATCAGTGCACGGCGTGTCGTTACGTTTCGCCCGGGACAAAAACTAAAGCAAAAAGTAGAAGCGTATGCTGGAACCCAGTCATAACAACGAACTTCCCACAATTCCGGGGAAGCGTTATTTCACCATAGGTGAGGTAGCGGAACTGTGTGCTGTGAAAGCACACGTACTGCGGTATTGGGAACAGGAGTTTCCGCAGCTGTCGCCGGTAAAGCGTCGGGGCAACCGTCGGTATTATCAACGGGCGGACGTTATTACCATTCGCCAGATTCGTAGCCTTCTGTATGACCAGGGCTACACTATCGGTGGCGCGAAGCAGAAGCTGAGCAGCCACGAGGTGAAAGACGATACCTCCCAGTACAAGCAGCTGATCCGACAGATGATTACAGAGCTTGAAGAGGTGCTCGAGGTTCTCAACGCGCCGGTCAAGTAGTGCTTCCGAAGCTTTGAAGAAAAACCGGGATAGCGAGAAGCTGCCCCGGTTTTTTTATGCCTGCACGGTTACTGCTTCTTGCATGTCTTGATTCCCAGCAAAGAGTAGGCAGGGCAGTTGCCTACCAAGGCAGTTGCCAGAGGCACTATGCCAATCCAGCCCCAGGCTGTTTGCGGGCCCACAAATACGAGTGCCAGCAGTACAATGCCGACAATGGCGCGAATGATACGGTCTGCAGATCCCATATTGATGCTCATGATGCTTTCTCCTTGCTTGATATGCGATGACAGTACGGACTTTAGCCCCTGTTCGCTGACGGTTCAGTGATAAAGTCACACAGGCCTGGCCGCCGGGTAGGCTAATCTAACGACCTATGGAAAAGCCGATGTTGCAACACAGCATTCTTGAAACATTGCCTGAGCCTCTTCGCAGAGACGTCCTGAGCGGCCTGCAGCCTCTTCACTTCGAGCATGGAAGGATTCTCTTCCGGGCCGGGGATCCCTGTCAGGGACTCCCTCTGGTACTGAATGGAAGCGTTAAGGTCCAGATGACCGGCTTGTCCGGTCACAGCATCGTGCTATATCGGATGGGGGCTGATGACATTTGCACATTGTCTATCGGCTGTCTGATGACAGGCGATGGCTTTCGCGCAGAAGCAGTGGTTGAGGATGATGCCGAGGTGTTTATGATGCCCAGGGGGCTGTTTGACCGGCTGATGGACCAGTCTGCTGATTTCAGGCTCGGCATTATGGAATCCTACGGACGCCGCTTGAATGACCTGATGTTACTGGTGGAAGAGGTCGCGTTCAGGCGCATGGATGAGCGGCTGTTTCAGTGGCTCGAGGCCAGGGTCAGGCAGGGAATAATCACGATTACCCATCAGGAACTTGCCGTGGAGTTGGGAACCGCCAGGGAAGTGGTTAGCCGCCTGCTGAAAGAGTTTGAACGCAAAGGCATGCTGCGGCTCGCCCGGGGAAAGATCGAATTCACAGGTTCGTTTCCCCGGTAAGCCCGGAAAACAAAAAGCCCGGACCTTTCGGTCCGGGCTTTTTGTCGGAATCTGGTCGGGACGGTAGGATTTGAACCTACGACCCCTTGCACCCCATGCAAGTGCGCTACCAAGCTGCGCTACGCCCCGATTCGCTCTCTGCCACCGGAAGAAACTTGGGAGTATTCTCAGTGGCTTAGCGGGAGCGAAGTCTACACGAGCCTATGGAAAAAATAAACATCCGATGGCGATTTTGATGCCTGTTTTTTAGCGTAGCTTGGTCTCCCGGAGTTTAAGGATAAATTCGGGTGGTTCGAAGGTGTCTGACCGGGCGAATTCCCAGTATTTATCGAAGATCGTCAGTCCGGTTTTCCCCTCAAGCAGGGCGCCCGGTTCCAGGAAAGGGAACAGGTCCATGTAGGAGTGCACCTCTGTTTTCGAAACCCGCCGTACGATGTGCTCGGGGCCGAGTTCGGATGGGTGTTTCAGGCCAGAGGCCTCAAGCAGGTTCTGCAGGGCATCCAGGGTATTCTTATGGTAGTTGTACACCCTCTGGCTCTTGTGCTCCACATCGAGCTTGTTGCCGCGCCGGGGGTCCTGGGTGGCCACACCGCTGGGGCATCGCCCGGTATGGCAATTGAGCGCCTGTATGCAGCCCAGTGCAAACATATAGCCCCGGGCGGCGTTGCACCAGTCGGCGCCGAGGGCCAGGGTTCGGGCAATATTGAAGGCCGAGGTAATCTTGCCTGCGGCTCCAATGGCGATGTCTTCCCGAAGGTTTGTGCCAACTAGGGTGTTGTGAACCAGTAAAAGCGCTTCCGTCATCGGCATGCCCAGCCGGTTGATAAACTCCAGCGGTGCAGCCCCAGTGCCGCCTTCGCCTCCATCAACGACTATAAAATCAGGTTTTCGCCCGGTTTCCAGCATGGCTTTGACGATCGCGAACCATTCCCAAGGGTGACCAATGGCGAGCTTGAAGCCTACAGGCTTGCCGCCAGACAATTCACGCAGCCGGTCAATAAATTCCAGCATTCCTATTGGTGTTGAGAACGCCGAATGGCTGGCAGGAGAGACACAATCCTCGCCAACCGAAACGCCTCGTGCCTCGGCGATCTCAGGCGTCACCTTGGCTCCTGGCAAAATCCCGCCATGACCGGGTTTGGCGCCCTGGGATAGTTTGAGTTCTATCATTTTGACCTGATCAAGTGTGGCATTCTGGCGAAACATGTCCTCGTTGAAAGAACCATCTTTGTGGCGGCAGCCGAAATACCCGGAACCTATCTCCCAGACCAGATCTCCCCCGGGCTGACGGTGATAACGGGATATGGAGCCTTCGCCGGTATCGTGATAAAAGCCGCCCATCCTGGCGCCAGTGTTAAGGCTGAGAATGGCGTTGGCCGAGAGTGAGCCGAAACTCATGGCGGAGATGTTGAACACGCTTGCGTTGTAGGGCTGGTCGCAATTTCTGCCGATCAGAATCCGGAAGTCGCTGCCGCTCAGCCGAGTGGGAGCGAGCGAGTGGTTCATCCACTCGAATCCTTCCTCATACATGCCAAGTTGGGAGCCGAAAGGGCGCTTGTCGAGGACATTCTTCGCGCGCTGATACACTATCGTGCGCTGTTCCCGTGAGAAGGGGCGCTCTTCAGTGTCTGACTGGATGAAATATTGCCGGATTTCAGGCCCGACGGATTCGAGCAGGTACCGGAAGTTGGCCATGATGGGATAATTTCGACTCACCGTGTGCTTCCGCTGCAGCAGATCGTAGGTGCCCAGGGCCGCGAAAGCACCGAAAATCAGTGGAAAGACATAACCCGCATTCAGAGCCAGGGCCAGTCCAAGCGAGACAAGAAAGCCGACAATGCTGAGCACATAGGCAGTATAGCGAAGCGGGAAGGTCTTTGTTTTTTCCATGGAATCCTCTGGTTGTCTCCCAAAACCGGCTCGACCGGCGAGGTGATTAAAGAAGAGTTTAGTCGTACGACGCGGGATTCCGCCTCGATTGGTCCGGACTTTGGCTGGTCCGTTGTCGATCATGGTCTATGATAATTATCAAGGCGGCTAAAATAATCGTAGTTTTGATGTTTTGAACTCAAAACATTATGATAACGCGCTTGTAATGTTTGAACTCCGATTCTGAATAAACGACTTATCAACCCAGGAGGCGCCATAACGTGGGCGAGGTAGTGAAAGACGAATATTCGACGGACTACGTGGCTGGCCAGGACAATATCACACCGTTCGGGCTGGATCTTCACGCACCGGTATTTCCGATTACGGCGATACTGGTTGTTGCGTTCGTGATAGGAACCCTGATGTTCCCCGGGCAGGCCAAAGAGCTGCTTGATGGAGCGAAATGGGACATTATTGCGACCTTTGACTGGTTTTTCCTGATCAGTGCCAACATCTTCGTAGTGGTTTGTTTGGCCTTGATCTTCCTGCCAATGGGTAAGATCCGTATTGGCGGCCAGGACTGCAAACCTGAATTCTCTACGATTTCCTGGTTCTGCATGCTGTTCGCGGCGGGCATGGGTATTGGTCTCATGTTCTGGGCCGTGGCCGAGCCGGTGGCCTACTACACAGGATGGTATGAGACACCACTCAACGTAGAAGCGGGCACGAATGAAGCCCGCAATCTTGCGATGGGCGCGACGATGTACCACTGGGGCCTGCACCCCTGGGGCATCTATGCGATCGTTGCGCTGTCCCTGGCATTCTTTGCCTTCAATAAAAACATGCCGCTAACCATCCGCTCCGCCTTTTTCCCTTTGCTTCGAGATAAAGTGTGGGGCTGGCCTGGCCACATTATTGATGTTCTGGCGGTCGTAGCCACCATTTTTGGCCTTGCCACATCTCTCGGTTTCGGCGCTCAGCAAGCGGCTTCCGGCCTGAACTATCTGTTTGACGTTGGCGCTGGAACGAATATTCAGATGGCGATCATCGTCGGCGTTACAGCGCTTGCGTTGATCTCAGTGCTCAGGGGCCTCGATGGCGGCGTGAAAGTCCTGAGTAATATCAACATGGGCGTTGCAGCCATTCTGCTGTTGTTCGTTATTTTCGCTGGTCCAACCATGACCATTCTTGAAACCCTGTGGGTTACTTCTTCCAACTATGTTGGCAATGCTTTGCAGCTCAGTAATCCGTTTGGTCGTGAAGACGAAGCCTGGTTCCAGGGCTGGACTGTGTTCTACTGGGCATGGTGGATTTCCTGGTCACCGTTCGTTGGCATGTTCATCGCGCGCGTGTCCAAGGGACGCACAGTTCGAGAATTTGTTACCGCAGTGTTGATTGTTCCGACTGTGATCACGGTCGTGTGGATGAGTGCTTTCGGCGGTGCCGCTATCGAACAGATCCAGCAAGGCATTGGTGAATTGGCTGAGAACGGTCTGACTGAAGTTTCCCTCGCGACGTTCCAGATGTTTGCGAACCTGCCGCTGACCGGAATTCTGTCATTCGTCGGTATCGTTCTGGTGCTGGTGTTCTTCGTGACTTCCTCGGATTCGGGCTCGCTGGTCATCGACAGCATTACTGCCGGTGGCAAGACCGACGCACCGACCGCTCAGCGTGTGTTCTGGGTTGTTGCTGAGGGTGCCATTGCTGCTGCCCTGATCTTTGGCGGCGGTGAAGATGCACTTGGCGCGATTCAGGCAACCGCAATCAGCGCTGGTCTGCCGTTTACGGTGGTTCTCCTGGTCATGACCTGGGGTCTGCTGAAGGGGCTCAGTCACGAGCGTCAACTACTGATCGCACGGGGCGAGCTCACGTAACAGTGATCTGAAAATAAAAAACCGGGGCTTCGGCCTCGGTTTTTTTGTGCCTGGTAAAAACTCAGGAACTGGCGAACGTTTCCATGGCGAAACGTGAGCGCTCAGACGGCGTAAAGTGTGGCCGTTTAAGCGCTTCAATGGCCCGGAGTCGGGGCAGCAGGCCGCGACCATTTGCCATCTGGATTGCCAGCCCGGGTCGGGCGTTCAATTCCAGCAGCAGTGGCCCTTCGTTGGCATCCACCACCAGATCGACTCCCATGTAGCCAAGGCCGGTCGCCTCGTAGCACCGTGAGGCCATTTCCAGCATCTCGTCCCAGGCTTCGATCTGGATGTTTTCCAGTGCCAGGCCAGTGTCGGGGTGCAGGGTAATCGGGCGGTTGAACTGAACCGCATTCAGGCCTCTTCCAGAGCCAATATCCAGGCCAACACCCACAGCGCCCTGATGGAGGTTTGCCTTACCGTCAGATGCGGTTGTAGCCAATCTCAGCATGGCCATCACGGGGTAACCCTGGAAGACGATAATCCGGATGTCGGGCACACCCTGATGGGAATACTTTGCCAGTGATGGCGCAGACTCCACCAGGTTTTCCACGATCGCCACGTCCGGCGTGCCGGCGAGTGAGTAGAGCCCGGCCAGAATGTTGGTCAGATGACGTTCCAGGAATGGGGAATCGACGCGCGAACCGGACGCCTTGATGTATTCATCGCCATCCCGACCGGTTATGACGGTAATGCCCTTGCCGCCGGAGCCTTTCGCCGGTTTGATGGCAAAACCGGCCAGATCCTCTGCCATTTCCCGGAAGTGCGATATTTCATGCTGCTGGCGAACAACCTGAAGCAGTTTCGGGGTGTTTACGCCGTACTCGGCAACCACCAGTTTGGTCTTCAGTTTGTTGTCGACCAGAGGGTAGGATGAACGCTCATTGTACCGGGCAATGTAGTCTACATTGCGCCGGTTCATATTCAGCATTCCCAGTCTCTTGAGTGATCGCGGCGATATCCAGTCCATGTCAGTCGTACGCCTTCATTGGCGTGAAGCGCCTCAGCTCGCTGAGCTTGTAGCCGGTGTACTGACCCATCAACAGGATCAAGCCGAGGATCACAAGGTGCAGCTCCGGGAAGTTGAAGGTGAGATGGCCGGCCAATGGTGCGCTCATCAGCAAATAGGCGCAGATGGCCACAAACAGACTCCCGGCGCCCTGGACCATGACCTCGTGCGCACCCTCTTCCTCCCAGAGGATGGACATACGCTCGATGGTCCAGGCAATGATCACCATCGGGAAGAAGGTCACCGTCATACCGGTGTTGAATCCCATCTGATAGCCGATGATGCTCAGGCCCGCAGTAATAAAAATAACCAGGATGATCAGAGCGGAAATTCGTGATACCAGCAACAGGTTGAGACTGGAAAGGTAGCCGCGCATAAGCAGACCAATGGATACGACCGAGAGGAAGGCTATCAATCCCGGCACCAGAGTCGTCTGGACGAACGCCACCGCGATCAACACGGGCATGAAGGTGCCAGAGGTGCGAATACCGATGACAATTCGCATGAAAGCGACCATCAGTGCCCCCAATGGCAGCAAGAGCAGCATGCGGAACATGCTTTGTTCTTCTATGGGCAACTCATAAAAACTCAGGAAACCGAGGCCGTTGGAGGCGGACTCCATGGTTGCCAGCTGAAGGGCGGGAACCGTTTGTCTGAGCATTGAGAAGCTCACTTCTGAGTTTTCGCCACCCACCACATCAAGCAATGAGGCCGCGCCCTGGCGCCAAAGCAGGAGATCGTCAGGCACGCCCTGTTCGGCCGTTTTGGGGTTGAAGGTGAGCCAGCGTTCGCCGTTGTAGATTTGCAGATAGGGCATCAGCTGTTGCCGGCGACGAGCATCCTCAAGTCTCAGTCCATCCGCTATTCTGGCGGCAATACCGCTGTGATTGAGCATGTCGACCAGCAGATCCAGATAGTTCTCTTCCGAGACCAGCAGGGTTGTGTTCTGGGTCCGTGTATCTGGCTGCATAAGCCGGATCAGTTCGCGGGTCATGCTTTCCGGGGTGCTTGAGCGGGCCTTTGCCTGGTCCAGAATTTCCTGAACGGCGGTTGCTTCGGGCTCTTCCCAAAAAGTCCTCGGCGTTCTGGGTTCACGGGCCGGGATCTCCGGCTGGGCGTTGGGATCCGGAATAAACTGAGCTTTGAAGTACAGGGTTTGTGGCCCGGAGACTTCACGCTTGCTCCACTCCGCCCGCCGACTGCCGGAGCTGTCGATGATGGAAAAGCCGTAGCCAGGTGATGCCGCCTGTTCGGTCAGGATCCGGAAACCCGGGGGCTGCTCGGGGATATTGAGGCTGGCAAGCACCGATCCGTCGCCTGCGTCAAAATCAATCCTTGCCTCGACCATCCAGACAGGTCGCTGCTCACCCGTCAGCCAGGGGATGCCAAGCTCAACGTGCCGCCAGACGGCGAGGGAGATGCCTGCGGCGATCAGGAGAAAAACGGCGATGTAAAAGGGCAGGCGCGAGCGGGTGGTCACGATTCGTTCCCGTTGTTGTTACGGATGGATTCGGGCAACTCGGTTGCGTACTCCTTGCCGACATCGACCAGCATCACGTCACGCAGAATATTGCGGCCGATAAGAACTTCGTAAGTGAGGTTGGTTCTGTCCGCAAGTGTAAACTCCGCGACCTGTTGGTGGTCGCCAATAAAAAACTGAAGCTCGACGACGACACGGCGCTCTGCTTCGTCAGCGCTGGCCTGGATGACGCGAACCCGGCGGGAGATCTCTTTTTCAAGAGTTACGAACTTGTCGGCACCGGGAACAGGTACATCAAACCGCACCCAGTTGTTGCCGTCCCGCTCAAACCGAGTAATGTTGCGTGCGTCTATGGAGGAGGTTTCGGCACCGCTGTCAATTCGAGCCTTGTAAATCAGGCCGGGGCCTGCGAGGTAGAAGTTTTCGACCTCGCCGACAATGACTTTGCCCTTGAGTCGATCTGCACGGCCTTTCGAATCGTCTATCGTGGGGCATTGCTTCTGGGCCTGCACCGGCGGGCACTCGGGTTTTTCCACCTGGGTTGCAATCGCGTCCAGTATGGTCTGAGTAGATGAGCGGTTCTGGGCGATGGCTTGCTCGTGCCTGACTGCTGCGTTGTTTTCCATGGTAACGAGCGTCGCACGCTGACTCTTGATGGAACCCTGGAGTTCATTCAGATCAGTTTTGGGAACCATCAAATAGCGGTCTGCCGAGCATCCCGTCAGCAGAAGAATGCCTGCAAGTGCGGTGACGGTAAGCTTAGGCAGTCCAGCCCGATACCATTTAAAACCCATGAAGAACCCCTGAGCTGGCAGCCTGTCACGCCCGACTTCGGGCTACCGTGACGGTCTGTGCGTGTGAAACCGAATTAATACGGAACGGGAGTATACAACATCCAACCTGTGTGGTTGATTTACAGATGGTTAAGGGGCGGTAGTGTTTACCGTGACAGAAAATTCCCTTCACCAAGAACGGTCTCAGCGCGCAGGTATTCCTGGATAACCGGCGAGCAATTGAGGTAGAACAGCAGCAGCTCGCGCTGTACATCCTGGTCCTGAATTCGAGCAGCAAAACTGATCAGTTCCCGGATTTCCTCGTCACTTTCAGATTTGCTGGAGGGCATCCCGAAACTCTTGCCATAACGAGCTTTTAGCAGATTGGTAAGACGCTCGAGGTGAAACTCGCCCGTGTGAGTGATGTGTGGCAGGATTCTGAATCCTTCCTTGCTACCGGTCGAGCGGGTGCCGAACAAGCCTGCCTGGCTGTCCTGGCCGGAGCAGTCATTGTGCAGAAACTCCGCCTCCAGTTTTCGCCACAGTTCTTTCAGCATGATCTGTTATCCGTTTCTGATCTGGTTCGAACCCGACATGCGGTTAACAAAGGGTAATAACCACTTGGCGAGTGAACATTTTACCCTTTTAGACGATATTACGTTTGCCGTCCAGAGACAGATGCCCGGGCTTTAAAATATTGCCAAACAGTCGAGGTCCTTATCGGCGGTGCCAACCAGATTGACGGCGCACCGGGCAAAAGGTTCCTTTCGTGGGGTAGACTGTTTTGGAACAGATAGATACTGGCTGTTTAATCAAACACAGAACCTCAACAGGAGTAGTACCAGGTGCCTGAAGCCATCACAGAACTGATCTTGTCCCGACCTGATCTGGTGGCGGGATTGATGGTTGTATTAATACTTCTGGTAATTCTGAAAGGGCTTTGGGGCAGGAATAGTCGGCTTGAGCAGGACGTCGAGCATTGGCGTCAGCACGCCGCAAGCCTCGAGAACAGGCTGGCCGGGCTTGATTCGGACCTGGAGAGCCGGAAGGAGCGCCTGGCGCAGCTGGAAAGTGAGCGTCAGAGCCTGCAGGCAAAGGCGGATGAGCTTTCCGGGGCGCTGGGCGAGGCCCGTGTTTCGCTCCGGGAGCAGGAAGTGACGATTGATAAGGAGCGCCGATCCGCCAATGAAAAGCTGGAGCTATTGGAGCGCAACCGTGATGCCTTGAAGCAGGAGTTCGAGAATCTGGCCAATAAGATTTTCGAGCAGAAAAGCGAGCGTTTCAGCCAGCAGACCCGCACCAGCCTTGATACCCTGCTCAATCCATTCAGGGACCAGTTGCATGACTTCCGCAAACGGGTTGAGGACGTGTATACCACCGAAACCCGTGACCGTCAGGCGCTCCGTAGTGAGATCAAGTCACTGCAGGACCTGAACCGTCAAATCACCGAGGAAGCATCCAATCTGACCCGGGCGCTGAAGGGCGACAAGAAGATTCAGGGCAACTGGGGCGAGCTGATACTCGAGCGGGTACTGGAGAAGTCCGGTCTGCGTAAGGGGGTGGAATACGACACCCAGGGCAGCTATCGCGACAGCGACAACCAGCTCTATCGGCCGGATGTCATTGTCCATCTGCCGGACAGCCGCAACCTGATTATCGATTCCAAGGTCTCACTGGTGGCCTACCAACAGTGGGTGACGGAAGACGAGGATTCCGGGGTCAAAGAGGAGGCTCTCAAGCAACACGTTGAAGCCGTGAGAAATCACATCCGCACTCTCAGCGAAAAGGATTACAGCCAGCTCCACGGCCTCCATTCCCCGGATTTCGTGCTACTGTTCATGCCGATTGAACCTGCTTTTGTGGCAGCATTTCAGCAGGACGAGAACCTTTTCGCAGAAGCCTTTGAGCGAAAGATTATTGTGGTAACTCCAACTACGCTATTGGCAACACTGCGAACCATTGAGAACATCTGGCGGTACGAGCGCCAGAGCCAGAACGCCCGGCAAATCGCTGAGCGGGCTGGTGCCGTCTATGACAAACTCAGGGTGTTTGTGGAGGCAATGGAACGTCTGGGCACACAGTTGCATACCGCCCAGGGAACCTATGATTCGGCCATGAACACTCTGACCCGTGGGCGCGGCAACCTGATCTCCCAGGCGAATCGTTTTGTAGAGTTGGGTGTTCGGGTGAAAAAGGAATTGCCGAAGGGGATAATGGATCAAGCTGAAGTGGACGCCACTGAGGATTTCGAGCATTCCGGGGACAACGACCTGCCTGATTCAGAGGAACAGGCGATTGGTGCAGATAACGAGCAGGAGTAGATGCCATGGCAGTATTAGTTGGAACAGGTCGCTGTTTTGCCCTGGGGGTCGTACTGGCTTCCGCGCTCCTGGCAGGACCCGCGTTGGCGCTGGCGCCCGAGCACGAAACCCGTAGGTTGATGCTGGCTACCGAGGAGGCGGTTGTTGCGGAGAACTGGGGCGAGGCTGCCGAGTATCTGAACCGCTTGCAGCAACTGGAAGGGGAAAAACCAGAGGATTACTTCTTTTACCGGGGCCGGGTGATGTTGCAGTCTTCCCACCTGAACGAAGCCCAGTCTGCTCTTGAAACCTATGTGAGTCGCGCCGGCGCCGAGGGTGCCCATTATCAGGAATCGTTGCAGCTCATCACCTCTATTGAAAAGACCAGAAAGCAGAACGCCCTGGCGCCCCAGGCAGCCGGTGAAAGTGAACAGGTTGCGGTCATTGAGCCTGCGGGTGAAGGCCGTGTTGAGTCCTTGCGAAAGCTATATCTGGCAGATTCAGATCGTGAGGCGTTGACCCTTCATATCAACAGTCTGCTCGAATTGGCTGGCTGGCGCCGTGATCAGGCGGTAGTGCGGCTCGACCGACCGGCGGATGTGGAATATCGCATTGGAACCCAGGGAGACGAGATACAGATTCAGGAAATCAATCGCGCCGAGGACGGCCGGATACTGCGAAGCACGGAGCCGATGTCGGTGTTTGGCATTAACCCCAGGGTTGAATGGCGTTGCGAGGCGGCTGTTTCAACCTGCTGGGTCTACGATCCCAGGGACGGTTCCCGCCTGCTCCAGCTGGCCGCCAATCGGGAGCGGGCCCAGGAAATCGCCGAGACGCTCGGGCAACTGATCCGTGCGCTCCAGGTACCGTCGGGGTCCTGAATCAGTCGGAGGGGGCGCCACGCTCGCCTTCCCGGTATGCGCCGGGCGTTACGCCCGTCCACTTCTTGAAGGCCCGGTGGAAGGTTGATGGCTCGGTGAAACCGACCTTGGCGGCGATGTCGTTAATGGGAAGTTCCTGTCGGCTCAGGTAGTAAATTGCCATATCCCGGCGCAACAGATCCTTGATTTCCTGGAACGAGGTATTTTCCTGCTTCAGCCGGCGACGCAGTGTTTGCGGGCTGGTGTGCAGTTCCGCAGCGATCCATTCAAAATCCGGCAACGGCTTTGATAAATCCCTTCCGATCAGGGCCCGGATGCGCCCCGTGAATGTATTGCTCTCGTCTGGGCGAGACAGCAGGTCTGCCGGGGAGGTCTTCAGGAACTGTCGCATCTCCGGCTTGTCCCGAATCACTGGTGCAGACAGGAAGCGTTTATCGAAGGTGAGAGCGATTTTGTCGGACTCGAACGCCAGGGGGCAGTGAAAAATGTGCCGGTATTCGTCGCCGTGGGCCGGCCGGGGGTAATCGAATTCGGCCTTCTCCAGCTCGATGGGTTGGCCGATCAGCCAACTACCCAAGCGGTGCCAGATCACCAGAATGCTCTCCCTCAGGAAAAAACTCGGGTCGTTGATTTCGCCTTCCATTCGGGCCACCAGCTGGGCCTTGTCTTCGCCAACCTTCAGTTCCATCGACACCATCGGCTCAAACAGGCGGGAGAACTGGAAGGCCTGCCGGTAGACCGATTCCAGGTTGGGGCAGTCAATCACCAGCGCGCACATGGTGGCAAAAGTCCCTGTTCGGGCCTTTCTGGGCCCCAGCCCCATGAATTCATCCCCCATCCGGTTCCAGAGCACCTGCATCAGATGACTGAACTGGTCGCTGCTGACCCGGGCCATCTCGATACGTAACAGATCGGGAGAGATTCCTGCCTCCCGGAGCATTTCGCGGGTATCAAAACCAAGTCTCTCGGCACCCACAAGGGCGGCCTGAACAAAGTGCTTCGAAACCGTCAGATCGGACATCACGCTCGCCATTCCATAAAAACGAAACCCATCATAAAACCCCGGCAGAACAATGCAACCGAAGCCGTTCGGTCGGGCTGGTAGAAACGGCCAATCGGAATGACGGAACCGGCAGTTGGCCCCATTGGCAAAACCGGGCAGCATGAAGGAAGCGAACGCTACTCGGACAACTCTGACAATAAAAAGGAGATCATCATGGCGGGTCCTCTGACTTCGCTGAAAGTTCTGGATTTCAGTACCTTGTTGCCCGGCCCCTACGCCACCATGCTGCTGGCAGACATGGGGGCAGATGTATTGCGTGTGGAAGCACCGGACAGAGTGGATCTGACCCGGGTTATGCCGCCCCACGATGCCGGCGTGAGCACCGCCCACGGTTTTCTGAACCGCGGTAAGAAGTCTCTCGGGCTCAACCTCAAAGAGCAGGGGAGCCGGGAGAAAATTCTGGAGCTGGTCAAAGACTACGATGTTGTTGTTGAGCAGTTTCGCCCTGGGGTGATGGACCGCCTTGGTATTGGCTATGAGGCCCTGAAGGCCGTAAACCCTCGCCTCATCTACTGCTCAATTACTGGTTATGGCCAGACCGGCCCCTACAAAGACCGCGCAGGCCACGATATCAGCTACCTCTCACTGGCGGGCGTCAGCAGCCACTGTGGCCGAGCCGACAGCGGCCCGCCACCCATGGGTATCCAGATTGCTGATGTTGCTGGCGGTTCGCACCATGCCGTTATGGGCATACTGGCTGCGGTGATCCACCGGCAGCAGACCGGCGAAGGGCAGTTCGTAGATATCAGCATGACCGACGCAGCCTTTGCGCTGAACGCCATGGCCGGGGCAGCCTGCCTGGCCGGTGGCCAGGAGCAGAAGCCAGAGAGCGCGTTGCTCAATGGCGGCTCCTTCTACGACTACTACCAGACCAGCGATGGCCGCTGGCTCTCGGTGGGCAGCCTCGAACCCCAGTTCTCTGCTCGTCTTTGCGACACCCTGGGGATTCCGGACATGAAAAGCCTGGCCATGAGCCAGAAGCCCGAGCATCAGCAGCAACTCAAAGCCGCGATAAAGGAAAAAATTGCCGCGAAGCCGCTGGCCGATTGGCAGGAGGTTTTTGCCGATCAGGATGCCTGCGTGGAGCCGGTTCTGACCATTTCGGAGGCCGCCGAGCACCCCCAGCTGAAGGCCAGAGACATGGTGATTGGCGTTGATAGGGGGGACGGCACGCAGCAGCCGCAGATCGGGTTTCCGATCAAGTTCGAGAAAACGCCATCGGAAACGTCCCGGATCGGGAAAATGCTTGGGGCTGATAACGATCAGTTTCTTTAGAAGAAAATAACGTGAATAAGTGTTCAGTTTTATCTGGCTGAAAAGGAGGGCTCTGCTAGTTTTATAAATGTCACCGGAAGCGGTGGAACCGTAGTGAACAAATACAAGGACAACACTATGAAGCTCAGGAAAACCCCGAGTGGCAGACATGCCCTCAGTCTCACCGTCGCCCTGCTTGGCAGTACTTTGCTGGCGGGCTGCTTTGATAGCGATAATGACTCTTCGGGACCCTCACAGACTGAGGTGGATCCCAATCTCTTTCCCTCGGATGGTCAGCTAGAGGCGACCATTCGTCGAACTACGGGCGGCGTTCCTCACATCGTCGCTGACGACCTGAAATCTGCGGCTTTCGGGCACGGTTATGCTCAGGCGCAGGATAACGTCTGTATGCTGGCGGAGGCCGTCGTTAAGGCCCGCAGCGAGAGAGCGAAGTATTTTGGGCCAGGACCCGATGCGGGATTTGGCGTCGGTATCAATGTCGTTAATGACTTCAGCTACAAGGCCCAACAGATATATGCTGGCGCTGAGGCCGAGTTCCCCAATCTGAGCCCGGAGAGCCGTGCGCTGATTGAGGGTTTCACTGAGGGTTACAACCGGTACGTTAATGAAACGGATTCTTCTCAGTTCCCTGCGGAATGTGCTGATCAGGAGTGGGTGCAGCCGATAACTCCGGTGGATCTGCTGGCTCATTATCGCATCGTTGGTCAGTACGCCAGTGGTGCGCTGTTCGCCACAGGGGCGGTTTTCCTCGCAGTCCCTCCGGGAGAGAGCCCGGCGCCGACACCGGTAAGCTCGGTGACCAATGTTGAGGAAGTGAACAAGCTCCTAAAGAGCGTTGTGGCTACCGCAGAGGCTGGCGCGAAATCACACACCAATTTCGCGGATATGGGCCTTGCCAGTAACGCTTGGGGTATTGGTAGCGAGTTGACCGAGCAGGGCCGGGGCGCTCTCTTGGCGAACCCCCACTTCCCTTACACAGGACATCGGCGCCTCTACGAGGTTCAGATGACCGTGCCGGGTTACCTGAATGTTCATGGCGCCGGCCTGCTGGGCACGGCGATCCCGTTGATCAACTTCAATGAGAATCTTGCCTGGTCTCACACAGTAACGACCAGTCGTCGCTTTACCTGGTATGAGCTGGTTCTCAAGGATGGAGATAATCTGACCTACGTGAAAGACGGGGTTGAGAAGCCGATTACAACCGAGACCTATCAAATCGAGGTCGATTTGGGGCCACAGACAGTTGTACTGGAAAGAACCTTCTATTTCTCCGAGTATGGCCCGATGATCGCGGCGAACGCTGTGAGTAGTCAGCTGCCGGCTTGGGGCGACAATGGTGCGCTGAACACTTCCTCGACGGTGGCTCACACCTATCGTGATGCCAATGCCAACACTGGGGGGCTTCTGGACACCTGGTTGGGCATGAGTCGAGCCAGCAATCTTGAAGAGTTCCAGAGTGTCTTCCAAAACTGCGGCTCAACCCTCTGGACCAACACCACCTACGCGGATGACCAGGGTAACGCTTTCTACATCGACAGCAGTTCGGTCCCGAACCTCTCCGAGAAAGCCATCGCGCTTGTGAACTTCAGAAGGGCTGGCAGTGCAGCATACGCTGGCCTCTTTGACCAGGGCGTTACCTTGCTCGATGGCAGGCTTTCCCAGGAGGACTGGGTGGAGACCGCTTGTGGTCCTTTGGTGCCTTATGACCAGAAGCCAAAACTGGTTAGATCGGATTGGGTACAGAACTCCAACAGTAGCTATTGGTCAACCAACCCGGACGAGTTCCTGACAGGTTTCTCGCCCCTGTTCGGCGATGAAAAGGCGCCAATCAATCCCCGTACCCGCCTTGGTATCAAGATGCTGCAGAATCTGATGGAACCGGGCTTTCCGGATGCGCCGCTTCCGGCTGGACAGGACGGAAAGTTCAGTGCAGAAGAGTTGATTGGAGTGATCTGGAACAACCGCGCATGGTATGCAGAGCAATTCCTGCCGGAACTTCTGCAGCGCTGCGATGCCATTGGCACTACGGCAGTGAATGGCGTCGATCTGTCTTCCTGGTGCCAATCGCTAAGCACTTGGGATGGCCTGTACAATCGGGACAGCGTGGGTGCCCATATCTTCCGGGTGTTCATGGCTAACTACCGTAACGATCTGGATTCAGATCTGACTACACCCTTCAGCCCGGCCGATCCTGTAGGCACGCCTGCGGATCCATCCGAAGAGAATGCAGGGACAGCTAGCGACACCATGCTTCTCGCGCTTGCCGATGGCGTGACTGCTTTGCAGTCTCAGGGCATTTTGCCGACTGATGCACTGGGCGACCTGCAATATTATCGAGCTTCTGGCGGTGTTGTTCCTGGCTCCGGCGGGACACCGGTGTTTCAGACTCAGCCAATCCCCTGGCACGGTGGCGATGGCAATATTGACGGCGCCTTCAATGCGATCGGTGTTGTGACAGATCCGTTCCTGGAAGATACCCGGTTCCCGCGGATCGCGCCGACAACTATTGATAATACTGCAGGGCTTTCGGATGGCTCGGACGGCATTGATGGCTGGTTGATGGCCAGAGGTACCAGCTGGCACTTCGGGCTGGAATTCACGGACAATGGTCCGGAGGCTTATGGCCTTGTGAGTTATTCCCAGTCTACGGACGCCATGTCACCATTCTTTAGTGATCAGAGCGAGCAGTATTCCAATAAGGACTACCGTCAGTTGTTCTTTACTGAGGAAGATATTCAGGCGAACCTGTTGCCGCAGGGCGAGACTGTTATTTCTTCAGATTAAGACTCAGACCAGGATGAAAACGCCGCGCTCTAACGAGTGCGGCGTTTTTTTCGTTGCTATCAGTTATGCCGTTTAGCTCAAGCAAGAAGCCCGTCTAGCCACTCGTAAAGCGGGAAAATCCCTGCTTTTTAGCCACCTTTCCTCCGCTACACGCCTGTCCCCTTTGGCTATCTGAGCGCCGTCAAACATCCTCATAATTTATGGTTGTCCCAATAATGTGAACGGCTGCATTGCTGCAAGAGTCCTCGGGTGTGGGGGCTCCTCGATATGTTGATTGTTCGTCTCTGACCCAGGTCGGGCTTGCCAAAAAAAAGCCCCGGCAATGCCGGGGCTTGGTAGGCAGAAGCTAGTCCTTAAGGAGCAGCTTGCTCGTCCTGATCAAGTGCGTTGGCCAGAGTCGGACTGGTTCCCAGTGCATCAATGTTGTTGGGGGAGGCTGGCACGTTACCGCCGCTCAGCGCTTGGGCTGTTTGAGTGACCATTACCGTAAAGGCATCACTGGTAACGGCAAACCCACCCGGGCAAGCATCATTTGGCGCTTGAGGCGCTACAAAAGTACCATGATTTGCGGTAGAGCATGGGTCACTGCCATCAAAGAATACAGCGACCGGTGTGGTGGCCGAGCCTGAGATGTCTTCACCCTGAAGCAGGTTAAGGTCAGCACCATCGGCAAGATTGGTGCCGCCTGCTCCCAGATCCAACAGTGCCATCAGTGGCTCTGTGCCTGTTAGCGGTGCAGAGAACGCCGGGCTGAGCGGATTGACGTTGGCTTCGTTGGGAACCGTGGTGTCGCCAACAACTTCTGTTACCAAAAGATTGCTGGTAGAAGCACCAAGGCCTTTCGCAAAGTTCACCGGGTCGCCAGCATCTGAGATTGACTGGAAGACATAGAAGAAGCTCTCGAAATCAGAGGTTCCCTGGGTGACACCTGCATTGGCCAGCCCACCAAGAACTTGACCGGAGAAGGCCGGAGAGTTCTCGATCAGGCGAGTAACTTGGCCGCTGGTGTTGTGCAGAACGACCGAGTTAAGCGTCGGGAATGTGAAGTTCGAAAGAGGAACTCCGGCCTGCGCATACGTGCCGTTGAGAGTGGCGTTCAAGGTCGCGTCGTTTGCCAGAGAGGCAAATACCGTTCCGGAAATGCCACCTAGGGAGTGCCCGATGAAGTTCACCGGTACGCCAGCCAGATCGCCTGGTGCGAAGTCCTTGTTGAGGTCAAAGGTCTGGATTGATGCTGCAACGTTTAGCAGGTCAACAACACCTTGGCGCAGATTGTCACGGCTGTTCATCATATTGAGCGGGTTGATAAACAGGCTACCTGATGAAATGTCAGCCAGCGGAGCTTCTACCGGTTGCAGAGACGCATTTGCAGTGTATCCGAAGTGACGCTCGCCGATGTAGTCTGCCGAGATTAGGGCGTTGAGTTGAGCGATTACAGCCGCCTGGTTTGCATCATTAGGATTAAGAAGACCAATTGCGGCTTCCACATCTGTGGTGAGGGCATCCGCATCCAGAGGCGATAATCCAGCTACCGTACCGTTAGTTGCGCCTGCGAGGCCATGAAGTGGCTGATCTATGGCCACAACAGTCTGGCACGCGCTCTGAGCCAGCAATATCGCGGGCAGCATGGAAACGCTCCGATCTACCGTAATGCCATGCTGAAAAATGGTAACCCCTTCAGGTTTTCCTGCCCCATTGGTTTCGACGCATGAAGCGGGTTGAGCTGCGCTTCCATCCAGAACAGGTTGGAAAACCACAACGGGGACAGTGGTGGTCGCATTTTGTTCTGGGAATGGGAAGTACCCGTTCACATTCAGCGTGCCGTCGATATCCCGCAAGAAGGAGAAGATCGTCTGGCCCGGCGCCAGGTTCTCATTAAGGTCGTCTTCCAGGCTTGTGCTACCGCTCCAACTGCCGGTCACAATGCCCGCTCCGGTTTCACCCGGCAACGACTGGAAGTACGGCAGAGCGATGGCACCTTGGGAAACCTGAACCTGCTGCGCTGCATTCGCTATAGCATTGGTTGGATCCGCTGCCAATACCTGAATTGTGGCTAGATCAGTTGCGGGTTCTGGTGCATTAAAGAAAGACGGGCGCGGAACCGGAAGGTGAAGCGTGTCACCGATTTCTGCGCCGATCGCAGCTTGAAGGTCACCTGGTTCAGTGAGGGGCCGAACTGTAGCCAACGCGGTTATTGCTGCCAGCTCTTGGGCATCCAAATCGCTTGGATCAATATCGCCCGCTTGTAGGTCCGCAGCAAGCTCTGCAATTTCACCAAGTTTCGTTGTCAGCTGGGAAAAGTTGAGCGTCGGATAGTTGTCTCTCACCGCTTTCAATTGCGCAGTAAAGCCAACTTTTTGGCCCAGTGCGCTTCCGAATGCTGCAGGTGCCATCATAGCGCGCAACACGTCAGTATCTGAGTTGGTAGTGAAAGTGTATGCCAGTGCCGACTTGGGGGTATCCTGCGGAATCGCCTGAGCGAGGAAAGCGTTCGCCAGTGTATCTGAGGCCTGCAGGATCGATTTCACGTTAGCTAGGGCTGGGTTACCCAATACACCATCCGCAAGATTAACGTCCTGAACAGACCGCTCAATTGGCTGTCCGTCAGCGCCAACAATGTTATTCGTGGCCACGACCAAGTATTTCTGACCTTCTGCGAGAGGCTCCAGGGGAACGATTCTTATGGCGTTGTCGCTGCCACCATCAATACTTACAACGTCGGCTCGGAAATTGGGAATTGACGCCAGATCGAAAGGATTCGCCTGGTCAATGCCTGACGGATTGGTATTCGGGAGCGCTTCAGGCACGCCCTCAACGGCATCTTTCACGTTGACCGGCAGCAGGAATACGGTTGCACCAGCCTGAACGGATACGGGGTTCAGGGACCCGTCAAACTTCAGTGTGAATGCGCCGGAGGTAGAGAAGCCGGAAAGATCGTTGACCGCATCATCGGCCGGAGAAGTGCCGCCAGAGAGCCCTGTAAAGTCATAGTTAGCGCTCTGAGTCGCGCCCAACAACAGAATCAGGTCGGCATTGATCGGAAATTTCGGATCGGAAGCAATCGGGTTGGGATCGTAAATCGGACGAACAATCGACTTATCAATCGTCGTATCTTCAATCTGATAATCCGGATTGGCATTCGCCCCCGTCTCGCCGCTATCAAAGCAGCCTGTAAGTCCAACGGAAGACGCCACGGCAAGACTTATTAGAGTTTTCTTGAACATGGGTGGAACCTTTTCCTGTTGTTGTGTCGTTATGTTCGGCAGCTGACGGGGCCGGTCTGATCCGGTAAGCCCGTTGTCAGTGGCCTGTTCTGCTTAAACTGTTGTCTGAAATTGTAGCCAGCGCTGTAAGCCAATTTCTGTATCTCTGACTATAGCGACAGTATGGCAAGTGTTGATCAGCCAAAAGTGTGATTCTGGTGTTTGAATCCTTCCCGCACGATTGGAGTTCGGCCTTTGAGAAAAATAGTTGCCGGATAACGGTTTGTCGAGGTCCGGCAACAGGGAAATTGAGGCGCAGTCGAGGTTTACTCGAAGCGCGAGAAATCCGGTGCGCGTTTTTCCATAAAGGCCCGGAAGGCTTCGGCGGCTTCTGGGGATTTCAGGCGCTCGGCAAACAGCTGACCCTCTTCGAGCATGGTCTCCCGAAGTGCCGCCATGGTTGGCTGATTCAAAAGGGCTTTGGTGGCTCGAATCGCAGCTGGCGCTTTTTCGGCCAGCCGCTGGCAGGCCTCGAAGGCACTGGCCTCGGTTTGCTCTGGCTCGCAAACCCGGTTGATGAGGCCAAGCCGGACGGCCTCTTCGGCGGTGAAGGCGCCGCCAAGCATCAGGAGTTCGGCGGTGCGCACCCTGCCAATCCAGGAGGGAAGTAGCAGGCTGGAGCCGCCCTCGGGGCACAGGCCGAGGCTGGCAAAGGGCATCTGGAACGCCGTGTTGTTGCCAGCGAACACCAGATCGCAATGCAGCAACATGGTGGTGCCAATGCCGACGGCCGCGCCATTGACTGAAGCCACCACAGGTTTGGTTGCACTGGCCAGTAATAAAAGAAAGCGGCCGACTGGGGTTTGTTCGAAATCACCGGGCAAGCCGGCGGCAAATTCTCCCAGGTCGTTGCCTGCAGTGAAACACTCGCTTGTACCGGTGAAGAGTACGCACCGGATGTTGGTGTCATCCCGGGCCTGTTCCAGGGCGTCCCCCATGGCGGTGTACATGGCGTGGGTGAGGGCGTTCTTGCGCTCTGGCCGGTTCAGTCGAACGATGAGAATCCGGTCTTTGATTTCGGTGAGGACGAGGTCAGTCACGGTGTCTCCTGCGGTGTTATTCTAGTTTGGTTAGGATGATACCTTTTTCTGCAGGCGTTTTTCACGGGTTTTAATCCTTGCTTCGCCATCTGTCGAATCACTCGCCAAGCCGATTTTCTGGTAAACTCTCGCCTCCCGATTTTTGATGACACGACATAACGATATCAAGCTGATGAGGCGCCTATGACCACCGTAATCCGCCAGGACGACCTGATTGAAAGCGTAGCGGACGCGCTGCAGTTCATTTCCTACTATCACCCGAAGGATTTTATCCAGGGCGTCTACGAGGCCTACCAGAAGGAAGAATCCCAGGCGGCCAAGGATGCCATGGCTCAGATCCTGATCAACTCGCGCATGTGTGCCCAGGGCCACCGCCCGATCTGTCAGGACACCGGCATCGTGACGGTATTCGTGAATGTCGGCATGAATGTCCAGTGGGACTGCGATATGCCGCTGGACGACGTGATCAATGAAGGCGTTCGCCGTGCCTACACCCACCCGGACAACGTGCTCCGGGCTTCGGTACTGGCCGATCCGGATGGCAAGCGCCAGAACACCAAGGACAACACCCCAGCTATCATCCATTACAAGATTGTTCCGGGTGACACGGTAGAGGTGCACGTCGCTGCCAAGGGCGGCGGGTCTGAAGCCAAGTCCAAGTTCGCAATGCTGAACCCCTCTGACTCGGTCGTCGACTGGGTGCTGAAGATGGTTCCGCAGATGGGTGCCGGCTGGTGCCCGCCGGGCATGCTGGGTATTGGTATCGGTGGCACCGCGGAAAAGGCGATGGAGCTGGCCAAGGAATCCCTGCTGGACCCGATCGATATTCACGATCTGAAAGCCCGTGGCGCCTCCAATCGTTCCGAAGAGCTTCGTCTTGAGCTTTTTGACAAGGTCAATGAACTGGGCATCGGCGCCCAGGGTCTGGGCGGTCTCACCACGGTTCTGGATGTGAAGGTGAAAGACTATCCCACCCACGCGGCCAATAAACCGGTTGCGATCATTCCGAACTGTGCGGCCACCCGTCACGCCCACTTTACCCTAGACGGTACCGGGCCCTCCCTGCAGACCCCGCCGAGCCTGGAAGACTGGCCGGAAATTACCTGGGAAGTGGGTGAGAACGTCCGTCGCGTGAATCTGGATACCGTCACACCGGAAGACGTGAAGGACTGGCAGCCGGGCGAAACCGTTCTGCTATCTGGCAAGATGCTGACCGGCCGCGATGCTGCCCACAAGAAGATGGTGGACATGATCGAGAAAGGCGAGGAGCTGCCGGTTGATCTGAAGGGACGGTTCATTTACTACGTGGGCCCGGTTGATCCGGTGCGTGAAGAGGTGGTTGGACCCGCAGGCCCGACGACTGCCACACGTATGGACAAGTTTACCCACACCATGCTCGAGAAGACCGGCCTTACCGGCATGATTGGTAAAGCCGAGCGCGGTCAGGTGGCCATCGACGCCATCAAGGAATTCGGTGCGGTATACCTGATGGCCGTAGGCGGTTCCGCCTACCTGGTCTCCAAAGCCATCAAGAACGCGGAAGTGGTCGCTTTCCCGGAACTGGGTATGGAAGCCATTTACGAGTTCGAGGTTGAGGACATGCCGGTTACAGTCGCTGTTGATTCCCGTGGCTCTTCTGTGCACCAGACAGGTCCTGCCGAATGGCACGAGAAGATCATTGCTGCAAAGGCGGTCTGATCTCCGGTAGGTACATAAAAAATGAAGAGGGCCGGACGAGTAGATCGTCCGGCCCTCTTTTCGTTCGCTAGTGCAGATTGTCAGCTTGAACAGCTGATATTCAGATGCTTGCCCCAATCCGGCGGCAATGCCGCATAAGCCTCGTTCTCCGGTTGCTCGTCATAGGGCCGCTCGAGCACCTTCAGCAGTGCTTTCATCGGTTCGTAATCCCCGTTCTGGGCTTCCTGGATGACCTGCTGGGCCAGGTAGTTCCTCAGCACATACTTCGGATTTACGCGGCGCATGGCGTATTCCCGCTCATCGTGAGCGCGGCTTTCGTTCAGAAGTCTTTCCTCATAACGCTCCAGCCACTGGTCTGCCACGCTGCGATCTACAAACAGGTCTCGAACCGGGCCATGGCCGTGGCTGTGTAGATTGGAGAGCGCCCGGAAGAAGGCGGTGTAGTCGATATGGTGCTCGTGCATCATGCTGAAGGTATCCATGATCAGGCTCAAGTCCGCTTCATCTTCGATGACGAGGCCAAGCTTGTCTCGCATGTTCTGGAGGAAGCGCTCGTTGTAGGCCACTTCATAGCGGCGAAGCCCCCGGCGCACGTCGTCTTCCTCCATTACCGGCAGCAGGGCTGTGGCCAGGTATCGGCAATTCTCAAACCCGACTTGCGGCTGACGGTTGTACGCGTAGCGACCGCCCTGGTCGGTATGGTTGCTTATATAGCCGGCGTCGAAATCATCAAGGAATGCGAAGGGGCCGTAATCAAAGGTGTCGCCGATGATCGACATGTTGTCGCTGTTCATCACGCCGTGGCAGAAGCCCACCGCCTGCCAGTCGGCAATCGTTCGTGCCGTGCGCTCAACCACCTCCTCGAACCAACGGCTGTATCGCTCGTCATCGGGTAGGTTGATCAGGTGGGGAAAGTGCAGCGAGATCACATGCTCTAGCAGCGTCCTGACGGTTTCAGACCCTTCGTGGTGGGCGGCGAACTCGAAGTGTCCGAAGCGAATATGACTCTGGGCCACTCGCACCAGTGCCGCTGCCGTCTCGATGGATTCCCGGCGCACCGGGTCTTTAGCGCTCACCATGAACAGTGCCCGGGTGGTCGGGATGCCAAGGCCATGCATGGCTTCGCTGCACAGGTATTCGCGAATGGTGGAGCGAAGCACGGCCCGGCCATCGCCAAAGCGGGAGTAGGGGGTCATGCCGGCGCCTTTGAGGTGCCAGTCCCAGCGTCGTCCATCGGGGCCAACGGTCTCCCACAGCAGCAGGCCACGGCCGTCGCCGAGTTCCGGATTGTAGGCGCCGAACTGGTGGCCGGTGTATTTCATGGCCACCGGGTCCATGCCCTCCAGTAATTCAGAGCCTGCGCCCACGCCGGTCCAGTCGGATTCGGAATCTGCGCGAAAGCCCATCTGCTCGGCGAGCTTGTGGTTGAAACACACCATCTTTGCGTTTTTCAGTGGTGAGGGCTGAACCCGGGTATAAAAGCTGTCCGGGAGCTCCAGGTAGCGATGCTCTATTCGAAAATCGTTGCCACTCATAAAACGCCTATACTCCCATTGGTATGAATTCTGCTGCCGTCTATCTTCAATAATCCATATAAACCGGAAATCCAACGTGTCTGATCGCTCGCTCGAACAAACCGTCAGTGCCCTGATTCAACAGGAGGGCCTGCCCGACTCCTACGCCGAAACGGTGGAAAAGACCATCCTGCCGCTGGCAGACCGAATCTGTGCGCTCCATGATACGGAAAAGCAGCCCATAGTGGTTGGTATTCACGGCGCCCAGGGTACGGGCAAGTCCACGTTGACCCTCTTTTTACGGGAGATCCTGCTCCGGCACCGCAACCGTTCCACTGCCAATTTCTCCCTCGATGACATTTACCTTACCAGAGCCGAGCGTGAGGACCTCGCCGAACGGGTACACCCGTTGTTTAAAACCCGTGGTGTGCCCGGCACCCATGACGTATCGCTGGGGCAACAGGTTTTGCACCATCTACGCAGTGCAGCCCCTGAAGATGCCACACCGATTCCTGCCTTCGACAAGTCCCGGGACGACCGGGTTCCCCGGGATCATTGGCCTGTCTTCGGCGGAAGGGCGGAGGTCATTCTTCTGGAGGGCTGGTGCCTGGATGCGCGACCGGAGAAAGACAGTGCGCTCGCTGAGCCGATGAATCGCCTGGAGGAGAACGAGGATCCTGACGGTGTCTGGCGCAGATATGTGAACGATCAGTTGAAAGGGGAGTACCGGCAGTTTTTTGATGAAATCGATTTTCTGGTCATGTTGAAGGCTCCCTCCATGGAGTGCGTTCTTGAATGGCGTCGACTCCAGGAGCAAAAGCTGGCGAAGAAAATCCGCAATGCACCAAAAAGTGGCGAGCTCCTTAATAATGCACAGGATTTGCGCATTATGACCGACGACGAAGTCGGCCGCTTCGTTATGCACTATGAGCGGGTCACCCGTGCCTGCCTCGCTGAAATGCCGGGCCGGGCCGATGTTCTGATCAACGTGGCCGAGGATCATTCCCTCGGTCTTCCGCAGTTCCGCGAGTCTTGACGGAGACCGGCCATGCCCAGACCGCACTTGATCATCTTTTCCGATCTCGATGGCACCCTGCTTGATCATGACGATTACCGCTGGCAAGCGGCGGGCCCCGCCCTGGCGAGGCTGAAGGCCGCCAATATTCCCCTGGTGCTCAACTCCAGCAAGACCGTGCCGGAAATCCGGGCATTGAGGGAAGAGCTTGGCAATAAGGACCCGTTCATTGTCGAAAACGGTGCAGCCGTGGTTATTCCGCACCACGCCCTGGGCAATGCTGAAGAAGAAGTGGTGAATTTTGGTGCAACCCGGGATCGGGTCCTTGAAGTGCTGGGCGCCCAACGGAAGACGGGTGCGCGGTTCAAGGGTTTTGCCGACATGTCCGCAGACGAGCTGGCAGCAGAGACCGGCCTGGATCCGGCGGCGGCCGCGCGGGCCAAAGAGCGGCTGGGAACCGAACCATTACTCTGGCAGGGCACCGCCGACGAGTTGGTCCACTTCGAGGAGGCTCTCGGTGCCGAACAGCTTCGCCTGGTGGCCGGCGGACGTTTCCTCCATGCCATGGGTATTTTTGATAAAGCCGATGGGGCCCGGTTCTTGCTAAACAAATACAAAGAGCAATACCGGGAGCAGTATGGCGATGAGCCAGTGTTGGCCATTGCCCTGGGTGACAGCCCCAACGATCAGCAGATGCTGGAATCGGCGGACATACCGGTGGTGATCCGGGGCGTTAAAAGCGAAGAGGTGCAGTTGCCTTCGACCAGGCACGCCATGCGCTCCCTCAAGCCCGGCCCCGAAGGCTGGAATGAGTGCGTACTCAATCTCCTGGTTGAGTACGGGTACTGACCCGCTCGAGTGCGGGTATCAAGAAGGAGAGCCGCCATGGGCGACTTTTACCAGAATGGCATTATCACAACCCTTCATAACCTTGTTCGGCGTCCGGTGGAGGACCTGGAAGCGGAGCTGATGAGTTTTCGCAAAGCCCGGCCCATGTCGTTGGTGCTGCCCTCGCTGTATTCAGAGCTGGAGGGACCGGCCCTGAAAAATATTGTGCATGAGCTGGGCAAGGTGCCGTATCTGGATCAGGTGGTGATTGGCCTGGACCGCGCCAACGAGGAGCAATACCGCCATGCCCTGGAGTATTTCTCGGACCTGCCCCAGAACTTCAAGGTGCTCTGGAACGACGGGCCACGTCTCAGGAACATTGACCTGAAGCTTCGGGAGCAGAACCTGGCACCGACGGAAATGGGCAAGGGCCGAAACGTCTGGTATTGCTTTGGCTATGTACTGGCCTCCGGTGTCAGCAAGTCCGTTGCGCTGCACGACTGCGACATCCTCACGTATTCCCGGGACCTCGTGGCCCGCCTTATCTATCCTGTGGCCAACCCCGGCTTCAACTACATGTTCTGCAAAGGCTATTACGCGCGGGTAGCGGACGGGAAAATGAACGGACGGGTGAGCCGCCTGCTGGTGACACCGCTGATCCGCGCGCTGAAGAAAGTCTGCGGCCCCAACGATTTCCTGGACTACCTGGACAGTTACCGGTACCCCCTGGCCGGGGAGTTCTCGTTCCGCACGGATGTGATCAATGATCTGCGCATTCCCAGCGATTGGGGTCTGGAGATCGGTGTGCTGTCGGAGATGAAGCGTAACTACGCGACCAACCGCCTTTGCCAGGTGGATATAGCCGATGTCTATGACCACAAGCACCAGGAGCTTTCGCCGGAGGATGCCAGCAAGGGGCTGTCCAAAATGAGCATGGATATCGCCAAGGCCCTGTTCCGAAAGCTGGCGACCAACGGCGAGATTTTCTCCAATGAAAAATTCCGGACGATCAAGGCCACGTATTTTCGCATTGCCCTGGATTTCGTGGAGACCTACCAGAACGACGCCATTATTAACGGCCTGACGTTTGATCGGCACAAGGAGGAGAAGGCCGTGGAACTCTTCGCCCAGAATGTGATGCGGGCCGGCGCCTATTTCCTTGATAACCCGATGGACACCCCTTTTATTCCCAGCTGGAACCGGGTAACAAGCGCCATTCCCGACATCAAGGAGCAGTTGCTGGAGGCGGTGGAACTGGATAACGAGGAATTCCGGCCATGACCCAGCCTCTGAAAGCGAAGCTGGTGTCCATGCTGGAGGTGGTGTATCCAGAGCTGGACTGTGACTATCTGGCCGAGCAGTTGCTGACCACTATGGGTCTGGAGCCCAACCAGGCCCCGCCGCCTGCGCACCAGAATAACTGGGACGAATCGGATGTGGTGCTGATCACCTATGCCGATACGGTTCAGCGGGCGGACGAAAAACCGCTGCAAACGCTGCATCGTTTTCTGGGCGATTGCCTCTCAGATACTGTCTCGTCGGTGCATATACTGCCGTTTTTTCCCTACAGCTCCGACGACGGTTTCTCGGTCATGGACTATCTGGCGGTGAACGAGTCCCACGGAAACTGGGAGGATATCGAGGCCATCGCCCGGGATTACAAGCTGATGGCGGACCTGGTGATCAACCATATGTCAGCCCGCAGCCGCTGGTTCGAGAATTTCCGCAAACGGGTCGACCCGGGCAAGGACTATTTCTTTGAAGGTAATCCGAGAGATGATCTGAGCGCCGTCGTGCGACCCCGAACCTCGCCACTGCTGAACCCGGTTCAGACCGATGATGGCGAACGGTATGTCTGGTGCACCTTCAGTGAGGATCAGGTCGATCTGAATTTTGCCAACCCGAAGGTGCTCATCGAATTCGTTGCCATCATCCGGCGCTACTTGGAGCGTGGCATTATCATCTTTCGCCTCGATGCTGTCGCCTTTCTCTGGAAGGAACCGGGCACGCCCTGCATTCATTTGCAGCAGACCCATGAACTGATCAAGATACTGCGCCTTCTGATTGAGCATCACAGCCCGGATGCGGTGGTGATTACCGAAACCAACGTGCCCAACCGTGAAAACCTCACTTATTTCGGCAACGCCAACGAAGCCCATGTGATCTATAACTTTTCCCTGCCGCCTCTGTTGATCAATACCCTGGTGACCGGTGACTGCAAGCACCTGAAAACCTGGCTGATGAGCATGCCGCCGGCGCAGATGGGCACCACCTATCTGAACTTTATTGCGTCCCACGATGGCGTCGGCATGCGGCCGACGGATGGCCTGCTGACTGAGGAAGAGAAGCAGCGGCTGATCAACACCATGGATTCCTTTGGTGGCAAGGTATCATACCGGCGCACGCCGGATGGCCGCGACCAGCCCTACGAGATCAATATCGCCCTGTACGATGCACTCCAGGGCACGGCAGAGTCGGGCCGGGACCACTGGCAGCTGCAGCGCTTTGTCTGCGCCCATACTGTGATGCTGGCGCTGGAGGGGATTCCCGCGATTTACATCCACAGTCTGCTGGCCACCGAGAACGATCTGGAGCGGGTGGAACATACCGGTCGTCTGAGGTCCATTAACCGCAGTCAGTGGCAACTGGATGATCTGGAGCAGAAGCTCGCCGACCCCCTGAGCCACCACAGCAAGGCGTTCCAGGAGCTGAAACGCCTGATCGCCATTCGGCGTAAACAGCCGGCGTTCCATCCGAACGCGACCCAGTTCACCCTGCATCTCGGGCTTCAGCTGTTTGGTTTCTGGCGCCAGAGTATGCGCAGGGATCAGTCCATCTTCTGCATTCATAACATCAGCAACGAAGTGCAGCAGGTAGCCCTGAGCGACATCAATCTGATTGGTACCGATCATTGGCAGGACCTGATTTCCGGAATGACCATTGATGACCTGTCCGGCTCGATTACACTGAAACCCTACCAGAGCGTATGGCTGTCCAACCTGGAAGTTACCGTCTGATCATCTGACAACGTCATTTGTGCAATGCTCGAAAAACATAGGGTATCCTGTGGCCATATGAGCAAGGCCGAGACGTCATACATGATCAAAGCAATCAAGGTAACCGGGGGCAACCTCAGTTGGGATTCCTGGGAAGGGCCGGGGGAGCCCCCGGCGGATCACGTCGAGATCGAGGTGGTCTGGACCGCCATTAACCGTGCCGACCTGATGCAACGGGCTGGTGTCTATCCACCCCCGCCGGGAGCGTCTGACATTCTGGGGCTGGAAGTCAGTGGTCGGATCGCCTCGGTTGGACCGGATGTTACCCAGTTCAAGCCCGGCGATGAAGTCTGCGCCCTGCTGACCGGAGGCGGTTACGCCACCCGCGTGGTGGTACCGGCGGTGCAGGTGTTGCCCATTCCCAAAGGGTTAACGCTGGAAAAGGCCGCGGCCATACCGGAAGTTTTCGCCACGGCCTGGCTGAATCTCTATCACGAAGCGGCCTTGAAACCGGGCGAGCGGGTGCTGCTGCATGCGGGTGCCAGCGGCCTTGGAACCGCGGTTATCCAGCTGGCGACGGCCTTTGGTAACCCGGTCTTTGCCACCGCTGGTGATAAGGCCAAGCTGGAGGTTTGTCGCAATCTGGGAGCCAGTGGCGTCTGGAACCGGAACGAGGGTTCCTTTATTGATGCTGTCACTGCGTGGGGCGGCGTGGATATGGTTCTGGATCCGGTCGGAGGCAAATATATTGCTGAGGATCAGCGAGTTCTGAATGTCGATGGCCGGATCGTACTGATCGGACTGATGGGCGGCCGGATGGCCGAGGTGGACCTTGGCATCATGCTGATCAAACGCCAGCGCCTGATCGGTTCCACCCTTCGTTCCCGTACGGTCGAGGATAAGGGCGAGGTGATGCAGGCGCTCTACCGGCACGTCTGGCCATTGCTCGCCGCCGGCCAGATTGAGCCTCTGATTGACAGCACATGGCCGATAGAGCAGGCGGAAGATGCGATGGCTTATGTGGCCGAGAACAGGAACACCGGTAAGGTGCTCCTGAAAATCTCCGACTGATCACACAGCCCCTCGCGTCTCCCGGGCTGAAATCAGTCTGCGATATGAACCAGCTGCTTGCCGAAGTTCTGCCCTTTCAGCATGCCCTTGAAGGCATCAACGGCATTTTCCAGACCTTCGGCAACGGTCTCCCGGTACTTGAGTTCACCAGAGGCAACCCGGGAGGCCAGGATGTCCGTGATTTCCTGATGCTGGTCCTGCCACTCGGTTACCAGGAAAAACCGGTGTTCGGGGACCGGGTCCAGCGCCTTGAGGACGTGGAACGGGGTTTCCACGCTGCCCATATCCGTCGCATTGTAGGCGGAAACAAAACCGCAGATGGGCACCCGGGCGCCTTTGTTCAGCAACGGCGCAACGGCGCGCGTCACGGCACCACCGACGTTTTCGAAGTAAACGTCGATGCCGTTGGGGCAGGCCGCTTTCAGGTCCTCTTCCAGGTTGCCGGCCTTGTAATCAACACAGGCGTCGAAACCCAGTTCATTGACCACGTAATCGCACTTTTCAGGCCCGCCGGCAACGCCAACGGCCCTGCAACCTACTGATTTGGCGGTCTGGCCAACGACGGTGCCCACTGGTCCTGAAGCAGCCGAGACAACCACGGTTTCGCCGGCTTTCGGTTTGCCCACATACATGAGACCGCAATAACCAGTGCGCCCGGGCATGCCGGCAACGCCAAGGTAGGCTTGCAGGGGCACGTTGTCCCGTTGCTGAATCTTGTAAACCATCGGCGCATCGGCCGGAAAGGTTACGTATTCCTGCCAGCCGGAATAGCAAGTGACCAGGTCGCCGACCTTCAGGTCGTCTGAACGTGATTCCACCACCCGGGCAACGCTCTCGCCGACAATTGGCTCGTCAATGCCGATGGGGTCCATGTAACCTTTGGCATCGTTCATGCGGGGACGCATATATGGGTCCAGCGAAAGCCAAAGCACCTGGGCAACCACCTCGCCCTCGCCAGGGGAACGCACGGGGCGCTCTTCCAGCACCAGATCGCCTTGCTGAATCTCGCCCTGGGGGCGCTGTTTGAGCACAACGGCTCGGTTCTTATATTCGCTCACTTGTCTCTCCGGTTGCATAATGAAACCAGATTAGGGTGCAGCAGAATGGATTTCCGGTCAACCTCTCATCATGCCGACACAAGACTGGCCCCGGGGTTTCATTCTCCGGCTTGATGGCTATAATCGGAGGCCTGCTCAGGACGAGCTTAAAAACCGATTGCTCTTCAAGGAATGAAGATATGCCCCAGGCAAGTGGATTGCAGTTTACCGCCCGTGTTGGCGGACTCCCCTCAGATCTATTCTCAGTGGTTGGCTTTAAACTGACCGAGCGCCTGTCCGAGGTGTTTCAGGGTCGTCTTGAGCTGGCCAGTACCGATCCATCCATTCGGGCTGCAGAGATTCTGGAGCAACCGGTTGATCTCGTTATCTGGCAGGATAGCATGCCTCTTCGGCGGTTTACCGGGGTGGTCAACGAATTCGTTCGGGGCGATGCCGGGCACCGACGGACGCGCTACGAGCTGACGATACAGCCGCCGCTATGGCGTCTGGAACTCATGCACAACAGCCGGATTTTTCAGACCCAGAGCACCGAGACGATTGTGCGAACTCTGCTTGAGGAGCGCGGCATTATCGATTCGGTCTTCGATCTGAAGCGCACCCCGGAGCAACGGGAATACTGTGTTCAGCATCGGGAAAGCGACCTGGCCTTTCTCGAACGCCTCGCGGCTGAAGAGGGCTGGCATTATCGCTATGAACACGGGAGCGTGGACGGGGACACCCAGTCGGCGCTTATAATCGCCGACCATCATGGCGATGCTCCGAAACTGGAGCCGGCAGCATACAACGCCAAAGCAGGCGGCAGCACCCAGCGCCCGGCGGTGTATCGGTTCCGGTATGAAGAACGGGTTCGGGTGGTCTCCGTGGCAATGAAGGATTACACCTTCAGAAATCCCGCCTATGCCCTGATGCATGAGCATGCTTCTGGCGATCTGAAGCACCGGGAAGACTACCAGCACTACGACTACCCCGGCCGCTTCAAGGCCGACGCCAGTGGCCAGCCTTTTACCGAAGCCAGACTGCAATCCCTTCGTAATGACGCCAGCACCGCATCCGGCGAGAGCAACCGCCCGGATTTCAGCCCCGGCGCGAAAGTGGAACTGACTGAACACGATAGTGACAATCTCAATCGGGAGTGGCTGCTAACGTCTATCACCCACACCGGAACGCAGCCCCAGGCTCTGGAAGAGGAAGGCGGCAGCGAACCCACCACGTATCACAACCACTTCAATGCCATACCTGCAGATCTGACCTGGTGCCCGCAGACGCCGCACCGTCCCCTGATGGACGGCCCACAAATCGCGATTGTCACCGGCCCGGAAGGCGAGGAGATTCACTGCGATGAACATGGGCGGGTAAAAGTCCGGTTCCCGTGGGATCGCTACTCGAAAAATAACGAACACAGCAGCGCCTGGCTGAGAGTCAGCCAGGGCTGGGCCGGCGGCCAGTATGGTTTTATGGCGCTACCTAGGATCGGCCACGAAGTGATTGTCTCCTTCCTCGACGGTGACCCGGACCAGCCGATCATCACCGGCCGAACCCATCACGTGACCAACACGCCACCCTATGGGCTGCCCGAGCACAAAACCCGCACCACCCTGAAAACGAAAACCCACAAGGGCGAGGGCAGCAACGAACTGAGGTTTGAGGATGAGGCGGAGCAGGAACAGATCTACGTACACGCCCAGAAAGACCTGGATCTGCTCACCGAGAACAACCGCACGGAGGTGATTCGGAACGACAGTCATCGCACCGTGGAGAACCACGATTTCAGTCATGTGAAAGGCAACGAGCATCACACAGTCGATGGCGAACAGCGGGAATCCATCGGGGGCGATTGCAGCCAGAACATAGGCGGCACATTCCACCAGAAATCCTCCCAGGGAACATTTAGCGAAGCGGGCACTGAAGTACACCACAAGGCGGGAACCAAAGTGGTGCTGGATGCCGGCGCTGAAATCACCATTTCGGCGGGTGGCAGTTTTTTGAAACTGGACCCAAGCGGCGTGACGCTATCCGGGCCAGGCATCAAGATCAATTCCGGTGGTTCGCCGGGGAGCGGTTCGGGACAGAGTGTGGTGATGGCGCAAATGCCAAGGGTTATTGAGGGTGATCAGCCCCACGAGCCCGAGCAGGAGGCACTGGCGGAAGTTGAACAACGGAAGAACGCTCCGGCCATCAATGTAGAATCCCAAGTTGCGGCACTCAGGAAGGGGAATGCAACCTGCCCGGTTTGTGAGGAGCAAAACTCATGAATCAGGATTCCTGGTCGTTGCGGGAGTCGCCCTTTACCCATGTTCCCTGGCCTGGCCATCAACCTGTTGGGCTTGTCCTGGATGGTGTTGCTATCCCCGAACTCGGTGAGCAAATCTACCAGTGGGCCGGCGGACAAACCATTAATGCAGAGTGCCTGTACGTTGCAACCCGCTGGGAGGCGGTTTCGGACTTGTCCCCCTGGCTTGTATGGCTCAGTGGGCCAGAAGACCCGGTGCTGGAAGGGTTCCTGGAGCAGGGGCCCAGGCAAGAGCAGGGTTACCTGCTGATCTCGGCCACAGACCATGCTAGCTGTGCCTGTTGGATGCGCTCCCACCTGCAGGTAGAAGTGGCGCCGGGCTGTGAAGAACTGGTGCGGATTGCCCATCCGGCACTGGCCGCCACGGTGATCGGGGGCAATTTGCCGCGTTTCCCCACCAGGGCCGTGGACCGGTTGATTGTTCCGGATCGTATCAGCGAGCAGTGGCACCTTGTCGAGCCCCCGGCTGTTCAGTCTGGCGACATAGGTGACCAACCCGAAAAAATGATGGCCTCGCGGGACTTGAAGGGCGCTTTCGATGCCTTTAATCGGCGCAAAGGCGCACTGCACATATGGAGCAACCTGCATGAGTCGGTGCGCAAACAGTTGGGTGGTCCTGATTTGAGGGATGCCTACCCGGCACTCGGCAGAATACTGGAAGAGGCCCTTGGCAACGGATGCAACAACTTGCGGGAGATTATGCAATTCCTGTTCGTAACCTTGCCATCACAAGCCGATAGCAATGCCGTGACGGAAACGGCGCCTCCATTGAATCAAGGATGAACAATGACACGGATACAACGCCCCACTGACGACCGGGCAAGCAACGATCTTTTGTGCTGGGAACAATCAGGCACCCTCATTGATGAACCCGCTTCATGCCCACTGCTGAAAACCGTGCACCTGCTGCCTATTCGGTACGGCAGGGTAGAAGTTGCGCCCGCCGATACAGACCCGGGGTACCCCTACTCACTGACCTCCCGCCCGCTTGGCTACAGCCTTCTTAGGTATGGCTATCTTTATGTATTGGACGCAGATACCGGGGAGCTCCACGAGTACCTGCATGAAAATGGTGAACTGACCGGCCACAACGGTGGCAAGCTGGAATACCCGAAGCAGCACACCCTCTACGTTTGCTTCGCCGATGTGCCCCTCACCGAACGCAAGAAAGCTCAGATACTCGACAGCCAGGAGGAGCGTGCGCACTTCATGCAGGAAATCGACCTGGCCAGTGCCTCGCCGGTCAGCGGCGGTGAGCACCTGCTGACGCCTGAACAGGCCAAACAATGGGTGGCTGAATTTGGCGAAGACTATACGCCGGATGCCCCCGAAAACGGCCACCCCCAGGAAAGCGAGCCCTACCAATGGGAGAATCAGCCCTATTACCACAAGAGCCGATTTGGCAAGTTGATCAAGCAGCAGGCCGTGGAAGACCCGGACAATTGCCTGTGCCTGGTGCTGAGGGACGACGTGGGCGTGATGCTGGACCTGGCTCAGCATCAGGATGATGTGGTGGGCTGGATCGGCGACTGGGCGGAAGGTGGTGACGAGCCGGGGCACACCGAGCGGGACTATATGCTGGGTGCATGGATAGAGTCCATGACACTGATCAACGATCACGCTCTGGAGACGGCTGGCGAAAGACCGGGAGGCGAACCTTTCCAGTCGCTGTACGAGAGTACCGACGAAGCACAACGCCAGTCCATCTACGACTACCTGGAGGTGCGCAGGGATTACCGTGGCCCGCAACCGATGGGCCCCGAAACCTACCTGCGCGAGCACCACGGGGATAATCCCCTGGTCCGGGCACAATTGGCCATGATTGATGCCCTGGGGCAGGCGAACTACGAGCAGCACCGGGACACCATCAATCAGCTCAACCTGCAGAACTATTACCAGCTTAACGGGGCCAAACTGGGCCAGCGCGGCATCAATGAACTGATCGACCGCCCCCGTATGGATGCCTTCATGGCGGCGCAGCGGGCCAAGCTGGCACGGTGGCAAGGGTTGCTGGCGGACATCACCGATGACCGGGCCACCCTGTTGTGTGATTCCCGCTTCCACCAGGCCGCCTGGTATTTCGACGTGGCGGATGAGAAGCAACTGGAGGCGGCCCTGGACCTGAACTATGCCTGCGTGAAGGATCTTTGCCGCACCGACGAGGCGGCGGAAAAGGTACTGGCCTGGCTGGAGGAGAACCCCCAGTACAGTCACCCCTTGTTCCACACCTTGCCCAAGGCCGCCCAGGCGCCGGATGCAGAGCCATCGACCACCTACTTTGGTATCGCAGGGGCCGGCTACAGCCTGGTGACCAGGGCTGCCGAGTGGGCGCGGCGCCTGGCCGAGGCGGAGGCCGGACACCTGCCGGACCTTGAGTTACGCTCCCAGGAAATCCAGGCAAAGGCAGCCGCCATTGGCGACACCCTGGCACCGGCGGTGTCAAAAGGTATCGCCCGGGCTATGGAACAGCTTTACCAAGGCATTGAGGCAAACCGGATACCGCCCCTGGACGACCTGTTCCGGGACCTGCCGTATTTTTTTAAGGGCAAGATGCTCAAGGTCATCCAAGCCGGTGAGGTAGAGTTCCGCGTTGCCTCGGAACCGGAGCTGGCCACCTTCCGCCAGAACCTGGAACAACTGCTGTCGCTGAACGAACGGCTGGAATCCCTGGCCCACGACCACGACGTGGCCAAGGCCACCCACGGCCACAAATCCGAGCGGGCGCAAAGCATCGTCAACGAGTTCAAGGCCACCCGGGAGGAACAGCGGGCCCTGGGCCGGCGTCTGGCCGGCGCCCTCAGCCCGGTGGAGGAAACCAATACCGGCCTGCGGCTCGAGCCCGCAACCACGGGCAGGGCGGGTATCTCCCTGCTGCTGCCTGCCGCGGGCCAGCAGCAGATGGGCACACTGATGGGGCACCTCCGCCAGGGCCTGACCTCTGCGCCACGGGTGAACCTGCTGGGGGATGGGCTGGGTGTGATGGTGTTTGCGGCGCAGTTGGTGAACTTTTTTCACGCTGTTTCCGAAGTTAAAGCTCAGTCACCAGACGCCAGGAGCTATGGCAAACTTATCGAAAGTCTGTCTGCTACGTCCGGCGCCGGTTTCCTGGCCGCCCAAAGCCTGGCGGACACCGCTCTGTCCTCCAGGGCCCAGACCCTGGCAAACTCTTGGCAGCGCAGCGCCGTGCAGTCGGTCCATATCCAGATGGGCCGCTTGCATGTTGGGTTGGGAATATTTGCATACGGCGCGGGTGCTATCAGCGCCGCCATCGGCACCTACAAGCATGCCAGCAACTGGCTGGAAGCCGTACGGACCGGTAATGCGCAGGCGCAATTGGGGGCGACCCTTGGCATGGTGGGCAGCGGCGGGCTGACGGCGACAAATCTATATGGCCTAAACCAGACACGAATAGCTGCGATGGAGGTATGGCGAGCCGCCGACAAGGCAGGTGCCTGGGCCACCGCAGGCACCCGTCTGTCCAGCCTGTTCGTCCGCCTGAACATTGCCGGGCTGGTGTTTACCGTGTTCGAGCTGGGGGGCACCTGGCTGTACAACCGCTACAATTTGAGCGAGCGGGATCAGTGGCTGCAGACCACCCCCTGGTCGCGGGAACCCGGCCAGATCCACAACGGATCGCTGGAGGAGTACGAGCAGGCCTTCGCCCAGCTCGGCAACAGCCTGTCCCTGGAGAAGGTCCCGGCGGAAGAGCAAGACGGTAAGGACCAACTGGTGCTGAACTGCCATGCTCTGACGGCGGCGGGGTTGATAGAGCCCCTGGACCAGCCGGCGCCCCGGCGAGTGTGGCTCAGTGCCTGGCGCATCCGGCCAGAACGCTCGGGCTGGTTCCGTGACACCCCGGAAACCTGGGTGCGCTGTTCCCATGATATCCTGACGAGCCTGGCCATCCGGGAAGGGGGCGGACATCTGCAACTGGCGTTCTCGCCCCCGGACCACAGCAAGAGCGATCCGTATCCCGAAACCCGTGACCTGGCGCTGATGGTCCGGCTGGACACCCACCATTCGGAGGACCGCTACACCCAGGAGGTGTACATGCTCAAGGTAACGCCTGACAGTGACTGGCCGGTGACGCCTGTCCAGGAACCTCCCCAGGATAACGAAGGCAGGACCTTCTGGTACCAGGTACGCAATCCCTTTATGGAACTGGATATCTTCGAATGACACAGGAAACGCCCAAGGCGGATATAGCGAATGCCCCCAGGGCCGGGCGAAGTGACAAGTTCCCCAGCGGAACGGTGACGTACCTGTCACCGTTGCCCCTGCCCACTGGTTTGCCGCCCACGGACCACGGGCACGCAGTGGGTGAGGTGAACGAACGCTATCTGGACTTCGGGGTGGGGTTGCCTTCGGTGTTTGGCTGGCAGGTGACTCTTGGCGGCCCTTTTGGCTTATTCGTTATGGTGGCCTTGGTTTTTCCGGCGATTGCCTTTTTAATGCTTTACTGGCTCGGCAATGGTCTGCCCGATGCCATTCATGCTTTTTGGGGAGTGATAGAGATCAGCTTCTGGATTGGCTTTTGGGGAGGGGGAGGTTTAATGCTTTGGTGGCTAGTTGCGTCCGTAATAGAACTCAAGAAAAAATCCCAGGTCATCCCCACCCGCTTCAACCGCCAGCGCCGCGAGGTGTGCTTCGTGCCCAATGGTCACCGGGAGCCCATTTTCGTACCCTGGGAGGAACTGGTGGCCTGGGTGACCGAGGCCCAGGGGGTGACCGAGTACGGTGTACAGCGCCAGTACGGCTTCGGTGTAGGCTTCCTCCACCCACAAACCGGCGAGAAATACACGCTGGAATTCCAGACTTACGGTTTGCCCCAGGCCATCAGCAACTGGGAGGCCATCCGGGCCTACATGGAATACGAAGTCCACACCCTGAAAGAGATCCAGGATCCATTGGAACTTCAGGGCCCGGATGATCCGCCCTGGGAGGGCGTCCATGTTTTCCGCAATGCCCGCAAACGTCTTCATGAGGAATACCGGGAAGGCAAACGGGGAGTGCACTACCTGACCGGCTGGTACCTGTACCACCTGATGACCTTTTGGACCCTGCCCAACCGACTGGTGGAGTGGGAAGTCAGGAAGATCAAACGCATGACCCGAAAAACGCTGCCCAAGGCCATGGCGGAGTGGTCTGAACCGTTATCTGAGAGCGAGTGGGCCAAGCCCAGCGAGACCTTCAAGCGCTTAAGCCAGAAGGTTCGTGAGAAGCAAAAGGCCCGTCCGGGGCGGTTGCTCTATGAAGTCTTTGCGGAAGTGTATGCCGAGGAGGACCGTCTGCCGCTGGCATCAACCAATTGATGAAGTAGTAAAGCCATTTCAAGGAGGAAATGATGACAAACATTGTAAACGCAAACCGCACAGGCTTTATGGCGTCATTCAGCTGTCACAAGCCGAGCTTGATCAGCTTGGAAGATCGGAAACCCTAGTCTGCAGTCAATGCCAGACGATGGACGGTCTCTCATGAACTCAAAAAGTACTCAGTTCGAACAGCCTCTACACGCGGGGCGTTCCGAGCCTTTCCCGAGTGGCCGGCTGACTCTTTTATCCCCCAAACCCCTGCCAACCGGCCTGCCGCCGGTGGATCATGGCCATGCGGTGGGGGAAGTGAATGACGGATACCTGGACTTTTTGGGCAGGGGCGACATCGGTGTTCGGTTGGCAAATGACGTTAGGTGGCTCTTTGGGCTTGTTCACACTCTCCCTTCCTCGCTGGCAGGCTTATTCCAAATTAAAGAACGTAACGCCCGCCCGTTTAACCGCCAACGCCGCGAAGTGTGTTTCGTGCCGGAGGGGCAGAAAGAGCCGATCATCGTTCCCCGGGAAATGCGGATCAGCCTCTCTAATAAGGATTTTGATGCCGCGACTGGGTATGCAATAGCGATGGCGGGTGGGCTGGTTTTTCTGGCGTATCTTTTACTGGTGACCATGTTGGCAATCCCGGGCTGGGGAGGGGCGATTTTGGGTATGGCTTTCATCGTTGTAGGAGGGTCCTATGCTGGGCATCAAAGGACGGCTCTTTTGAGCAATTGCTGAAGCGGCGTCCTTGGGGTGCATACGCTCAGCCCAAGTCACCCTATTGGTATTTTACCGAGGTTAGTGCATGACAAACGCGCAGATGAAGACTGAGTATGCGGCCACAGCCTTCAGAACTGTTGCTATTCAGCCGCTGCCCGAGAGCCCAAACAAACGCACGCGTATTGGCGAGGAACTGCAGCCAATCGGTACATACGCTGCAGTCATTCCTTATCTTCGAACGATTCAAGATGTGGAGGCGCTGCAAGAGCACGACAAAACTGACCCTGAATTCAAAGATAGTGATTGGTGGTCAGATCATCAGCGGATTCGATTTTTGAACGGGAAGATGGGGCTAAAGTTCCTGTTGCTGATTATTCCACTGATCTGGGTGCTTTCCCTGTGGTTGGCTGGTCCGGCAGTTATGGTTTGGATGATTGCCGAAGTAGATGTCTTGAAGGAGCTCCCGGCATTAGTTATTGGATTGTGCTCTATTGTCCTAACGATTGGGTGGTATGGGTTCGCGATCTGGGTCACGCCGATAACCACAAACTGGATTATGAGCACCGGCGTCGGATTCCTCCTTAAGCCGTTCGAAAAAAACATCAACAAAAAGCTGGATGCGACGCTTGAAGATGGATGCAGCGAATTCAACCGCCTCACGGGTCAGGTCCGCATTGCGCTTGGTCGCGGTCGCTTCTTTGAAGCCCCGTTCGTGGAATTTGACGCCTACATTGAGCGGGTAATTCAGCAAAGCGGGGTGTTCTACCGCCTGATGCTGGTGCACCGCTACACCCAGAAAACGTTCAACAAAACCGGCTTCAGCACCATCGAGTCGGAAAAGTCTGAAGTCTTGGCATTGTGGGATATGTTGCAGCGCTATATGGATGTCTCCCAGCCTCTGCCCGACACGCCACGCCTGGAACCTTTCCGTCATCTGGACCCGATAACCGCTGAGCATGACAGAAAAACCGGGAGGAACCCGAGGTACTGGCGGGATCTGGATCTGGAATCCTGGAAGGAGGGAGAGGGCTGGACGAAGGTGCATCAGCGCCAGAATTCATACCCGTGGGCAAGCCGAACCTGCAAGCTGACGCCTCAATTGGGCAAGATCTCGATGGAGGAATATCGGAAGCTGCGGCCTGCTGGTGCCTGGCCAATTTAATGCCTACCGAGAGGCCAAATCTCGTTTGTTGCATATTGCAACACCTGTGGTAATCTGTTGCTAACACTTAGCCCTACTCAGGAGGTCACCATGACAACCGCTGTCCGTCTCGACGAGACTCTGGTCCGCCACGCCGCCGCAGAGGGCGCGGTTCATCGGCGTTCGACACCCAAGCAGATTGAGTACTGGGCCGAGATAGGGCGTGCTGTTGCCGGGGACGTGAGTGCGGAAGATCTGATTGCCATTCTCCAAGGTATCCGCCAGGTGCGGGTTGAGCCGGTGGTGGCTGAGTCTGTTTCCAGTGATGACCTCTGGGCTGAAGTAGATCAGGCCCGGGAAAGCGGTGATCTGGGGCGTTCGATTGCCAGAGGTCGTACGGTGTATCAGGCGTCTGGAGACAAGCCCGGCTATCTGGAGGCGATTTATCCGGATGGCACCCGGGAAGTCGGTCAGTTTCGCAACGGGCGTTTTGAAGCACTGAGTGACCGTGACAACGCAGCCTGAACTCTGGCTGCTGATTGGCGGCAACGGTGCCGGCAAGACCACATTCTATGAGCGGTTCCTGGCCCGCCGGAAGATTCCTCTGGTGAATGCCGATAACATCGCCCGCAGTGTGTGGCCGGACGCGCCCGAGAAACACAGTTATGAGGCGGCGCTGATTGCCGAACGGGAACGGTTCCGACTGCTTGAAGAACGCCAGAGTTTCTGTTTTGAAACTGTCTTTTCCCATCCCTCCAAAGTTGATTTTGTCGGGGTCGCCAAGGCTGCGGGGTTTCGCATTCGGCTGTTTTATTTCCACCTGGAATTCGCTGCGTTGAACAACGCCCGGGTGGCGTCCCGGGTAAAGTCCGGCGGCCATCATGTGCCCGAGGCCAAGGTTGAGTCCAGAATTCCACGGACCCTTGCCAACCTTCGCGAATGCATCGGGCTGGCGGACGAAATGCACCTCGTTGATAACTCCAGCCTCGATCAACCCTACGTACGTATTGCGGTCTGGGAGGCGGGGCGGTGGCGTACCTGTCACGAGGCCTTGCCTCAGTGGGCAGCCGATCTTATTGATGCCTGATCGAGAACTATGGCCAGCTGTCCGGCACTACAAAAAAGCGGGCGGTTTCCTGCCAGAAACCGTTGATGGTGTCCAGTTCGAGTTTTGCGAAAAGAAGCGGAACGCTGTGGTGCTCAATCGTGTTCAGCGCTGCGGCAATTACCCCTGGTTCGGGCGGCTCGCTCTGATGCCATGGGCCAATCCAGTGGGGCTTGTTCAGGACCACCCAGCCGGAAATCTCTGACGGACTTACCTGGGAAAGATAGCGCCACCGTCCGCGCAGATGGTTGGCTGGTACATACTCGGGGACGCTAACGTCTGCGGCGGCTGGATGGAACAGGTATCCGGGCATGAAGATGCGCGGTGTGACTGGCCCGGTGATTCCGGCGTCTGCCAGCAATGTTTGGGCCTCGGGCAGCTGGGTCCGCTGGCTTTGCTGGTGCAGCAGGCGATCGGTTTTCAGGTCCAGCCGGTCCCGGGCGTTCGGGCCGTACCACAGAGCTTTTCCCCCAGGCTCCGGAACCCCCAGGTAGTATTTGATAGCAATTTCGTGGTGTTCTATTCGATCTTCAGAGCGGTTGTGCACCACGAAATCCATCTCTCCGATGGTTCGGCCGTTCGACTGGATTTGCTGGTTTTGAATCAGAATATCCCAGCCCAGAAGGTCTTCGAGCAATACCCGGTAAAGTCGCTCGAAGTAGAACCCCAGCCTTTTCTGGGGTGCCTCTGTCAGCAGCGCCGGGGCTGTTTCGGGATGTTGGTCCCAGGCCTTGAGTTTTTCGGGAACGTCGTCAGAAAAGTAGCGCCCAGGCTCAAACGTCAGTGGTGACTGCAGCAGTTGGGGCGCCCGGCACAGCCAGGCAAGGTGCCTGATCGCCGGCGTGGTCAGCTCTGGAGTTGAGTAGGGGGTTGTTTTTGAATCCATATGGCCAGAATACCGTAAACTGTCCGCAAGGCACGATGATCAATACAGTTCTGAAGGAGGCTTCATGCAATATCTTCACACCATGATCCGGGTGAGCAACCTGGATGAGACACTGCATTTCTTTTGCGATCTGCTGGGAATGGTTGAGATCAGTCGCAAGAGTAGCGACAAAGGGCGATTTACCCTGGTGTTTCTGGCCGCGCCCGATGACGAAGCCCGTGCCCGTGAAGACCGGGCGCCGATGATCGAGCTCACTTACAACTGGGATCCGGAAGAGTATACCGGCGGGCGTAATTTCGGCCATCTTGCCTACCGGGTGGATGATATTTATGCCCTTTGTGAGCACCTTAAAGCCAATGGGGTAACGATCAATCGTCCGCCCCGTGATGGCCATATGGCCTTTATTCGCACGCCGGATAACATCTCGATTGAGCTTCTGCAGAAAGGCGAGGCGCTGCCACCGAAGGAACCCTGGGCCAGCATGAAAAACACTGGTACCTGGTGAGCCCGCAGGCGGGCCGCCGCAAGGGGCTTGAGCGTGATACAATAGATCTCTGCAACATAGCTTTCGCATCAGGATGATGCATTCAAAACATGGAGAAGTTTGATGGACGATTGGCAAGGATGCCTGGATCCCCAGTGCCAGACCGCATTATTACGAGCCCGGGAAAGTGTTGAACGCCGCGGTGGCTCGGTGATTACCGTTGAAGACTACCTGCTTGCCCTGCTGGACTCCGCGCCTGCTATAGCCCGCTTTCTGCGCGGCTGCGGCGTGGATATGGATGAACTTACCCGCACCATTCAATGCGAACAACCGATCGTGACGGAAGTTGGTGGCGAAGGGCAATTGTCTTCCCAACTGATTTATTGGTTCGCGGCGGCCCGGGAAACCGGCGATTCGCCATGGCTTGGATGGTCGCAACTGCTGGAGGCACTGGTTCGCCACGCGGAGCGGCTGCAGGAAAAGGCCTATGTGGCGGTTTTTGAGTTGGTCCCACGCTGGCCCGATCCTTCCGAGGAGCGGGATCCGGCGCCGATTGATAACTTCCAGAGAGCGCCCGTGGTAGTGACTGATTCCCCATGGGTTGAGCTGGCTGAGGATGTCGCAATCAGTCTGGCGGCGTCTCCGTCAGCCATGATCTGGGTGCGTGGCGAGCGTGGAGCGGGCAAGACCGCCTGGCTGCAATCGCTGCTTCCAGCACTGGAGCAGGATTACGTCGAGTTGGATCTCAGGAGGGAAACGGAGATCATGGCCAGTGATCTTCCGGTTCTTCCGGAGCTCTCATCTGAGGGCGGTCCGAGCGAGGACGGGCCTCGCTGGCCGGTACTGGTACTGGACAATATCTCGCCTGCGGACCTGATTGAGCTGATGGATCTTCCGGATGGGCTGGCGTCAGCGCTCGTACTGCAATGGGCTGGTCCAATTCTTCTGCTGGGTCCTGATGAGCCCATTAAAAGCCGTGCAGCCGCCTCAATTCAGCATCGTCTTGGCCGAACCCTGGACATCTTTGATATGCCGGTTTCAAGCGTGGTTCAGCGCCGGGCCATTTTAACCGCGCATCAGGCGGCTATCGAGAAGCAATGGAATGTCCAGATTTCCCGCTCTGCGATCCGGTTTGCCGCCTCTCGCCAAAGTCGTTGCGTGAGCACGCCAGGAGGAATGCTTCAATGGCTGGAACGGGCTGCTGCGAGGCTTAATCTCTTTGCGCGAAGAGGGCCGGCCGAGGCGGTGGCCCTGGCAGGGCAGGCCGACACCTTGAGGCGTCAGTCCCTGGTGGCGCTGGCGCGGCAGGAGCCGCTCGATGATATCGAGGCGTCGCTTGGCGAAATCCAGCTCCATCGGGTTGCAGCAGAAGTGGCCTGGCATGAGCGTAAGGCTGCAGGCACGTTGCGTCGGTTGTGTGCTGAAGATTTGCGGCAGGAACTGGAGCGCTGGGTTGCAGCGCGGCCCGGGCCGGTTCACTATGTGCTTCATTGTAATCAGCAGGACGGAGATTCAGCGGGTGCAGGATCTGGAAATTTACATTCGTGATCTGGAGCCAGGTGCGGTTTCGGGGTGGCTAGTGAACCATCTGGACGAACTGGAACTGGATGACGTTGAGGTAACGAGAGTAATCAAGGGCGTGGCCCGCTACAAGAGCGAAAGGCTGCGGATATCGCTTTATCCCGGAGCTTTCGGAAAGCGTTTTACCTCATTGGTTATTGAAGGTCCCAGGGTGCCCTGGAACAGTGATCTGGATTGCGCGCGCAGCGCCTGGCGCGCCATGGATACCGAGATTCGCTGCAGTCCGGGAGACTGGAAAGAGGGCGAGCCGGTAGAGGATGAAAAATGGTGGCGCCTGGACCACCGGGGCGAGCAACAGGTCGTCTGGAACTGAAAGAGGCAGCCCAAGGGCTGCCTCTTTGTTTTCAGTGGCTGATTACTCGCTCAGGATGGACACGTTGTCGGCCTGAAGACCTTTGTCTGCCTCAACAACATTAAAACGAACCAGTTGACCCTGGCGCAGAACCCGACGACCGCGGCCGCGGATCGCGCGAAAGTGCACAAAAACCTCGTCGCCACTGTCGCGCACAATAAAGCCAAAGCCTTTCTTGACGTTGAACCATTTGACGGTGCCTTCCTCATCTCCCTCAGGGCTGCTTTCGTCATAGCCATCATCATCGTCGTCGTTATAGCTCTGGCTGGGGGCACGATTGTTCGGCCGGGAAGTGCTGCGCTGTTCGGCTGGTTTCTTTACGGATAACGCAATGGCCAGGAAGCCCGCAACGCCGAAAACGATCAGCGTGATGATGTACGCGGCGATACCACGAGTGCTACCCAGTGCCTCTACAAGTTGGCCTGCAGCGATCAGGCGAAGTGGCTCTGGTGTAAACGACAGCAACAGGGCAAGCACCAAAGGCGCGGGGATGGCGATCAGGAGAGCAAAAAGGATCGCTTTGGATGGATTACGCATTGACTGAAATTTCTCCATTCTTGTAACGCTAACGATAAAAACCGGATATCGGGTAAAATCGCACATCCGGCCGGTGAAAACCGCCAGTTCCCCGGAAAACGGGAGCGCAGGCGGGCAAAAGCGGCATGATACCAGATTATCCCGAGCGCTGACCAAGCAACGGGGTAAGCAGTGTCATCAATCACATTCTTTATAGATCCACCCAGGGAGTGCCAATACCTAATGAGCCAGAACGATCTGGAAACCCGACTGGACGAGCTGGAAACGCGGCTGGCCTTTCAGGACGACGTTATCAATACCCTGAGCGAACAGGTGGCCAGGCAGGAAATGGACATTCGGGAATTGTGGGAGGCCAAACGGCTGCTGCACAAACAGCTCAAGGATGTTTCTCCGTCCAATATCAAGTCGGAGCAGGACGAAACACCTCCTCCTCATTACTGACGATCGCGCAATGAAAAAGGGTCAGATGAAGGTTTCATCTGACCCTTTTTTGGGGATTCCGTTTTCGACCTCTATGCCAGAAGTTCGATCAGAATCTGTTCGTAGATGTCCGACAGGGTGTTGAGATCCTCGGCTTTCACACATTCATCCACTTTGTGAATGGTAGCGTTGATAGGGCCAAGCTCGACTACCTGTGCGCCGGTTGGCGCAATGAACCGGCCATCCGAAGTACCTCCAGAGGTTGAAAGCTCGGTTTCCCGGCCCGTTACCGTGCGTATTGCCTCCTGGCTGGCGGACACGAGGGCGCCGTTGTCGGTCAGGAAGGGGCGTCCGCTCAGATGCCACTGCAGGTCGTACTTCAGGTTGTGGCGGTCCAGGATGGCTACCACACGTTCCTCAAGGCTTTCTGCCGTGTTCTCCGTGCAGTAGCGGAAGTTGAAGTGCACCAGGCATTCGCCGGGGATAATGTTACTGCCGGTGCCCGCTTCCATTTTGGTGATCTGGAAAGTGGTCGGCGGGAAGAAGTCGTTGCCGTTATCCCAGAATTCCTTTGCCAGCGCGTCCAGTGCAGGAGCCACGGAGTGAACCGGGTTCTCGGCCAGATGCGGATAGGCAACATGGCCCTGAACTCCGTGCACCGTCAGGTAGCCATGTAGGGAGCCCCTACGGCCGTTCTTGATCACATCGCCCACTTCATGGGTGCTGGAGGGCTCGCCAATCAGGCACCAGTCGATCTTCTCGTTCCTGGCTTCGAGGGTCTCCACCACTTTAACAGTGCCGTGCTGGGCTGGCCCCTCTTCGTCGCTGGTGATCAGCAGGGCAATGGAACCCCGGTGGTCAGGGTATTTCGCTACGAAGCGTTCGCAGGCGGTCACAAAGGCCGCCAGGCTGCCTTTCATGTCTGCAGCGCCTCGGCCGAGGAGGTACCCGTCTCTGATCACAGGGTCAAAGGGAGGGTGAGCCCAGTTTTTCTCAGGTCCGGTTGGAACCACATCGGTATGGCCGGCAAAGGCCAGCACCGGCCCTTCGGAGCCCTTTCGGGCCCAGAGGTTATCGGTATCGCCAAACCGCAGGTTCTCGCCGGTAAAGCCCAGGGGGGCCAGCCGCGACATCATCAGTTCCTGGCAGCCGGCGTCGTCCGGTGTAACGGACTGCCGGCGGATCAGGTCGATCGCGAGTTCGAGGGTCGGGGAATCAGTTGTTTGCATGCAGCTCTTCATTCAGCTCGATGGCGGTCTTGTTGGTTTTGCACTCCACGGCGCCGGTCTGGCTGTTACGACGGAACAGCAGGTCTGTCTGATTAGCCAGGTCGCGAGCCTTGATAACCTCTACCAGTTCATTGTTGTCATCGAGCAGCGCAACTTTGGTGCCGGCTGTGATGTACAAGCCGGCTTCAACCTTGCAGCGATCGCCCAGGGGGATGCCGATACCGGCATTGGCACCGATGAGGCAGTTCTCGCCAACGGCAATGATGATGTTGCCACCACCGGACAGGGTGCCCATGGTGGAACAGCCGCCGCCCAGGTCAGAGCCCTTGCCAACCATGACGCCAGCAGAAATTCGGCCTTCAATCATGCTGGTGCCCTCGGTGCCGGCGTTGAAGTTGATGAAGCCTTCGTGCATGACTGTGGTGCCTTCGCCTACATAGGCTCCAAGACGAACCCGCGCGGTGTCGGCAATACGAACACCTTTCGGTACCACGTAATCGGTCATCTGCGGGAATTTATCCACGGATTTCACTTCCAGCGTGCGGCCGTCCAGGCGGGCCTGGAGCTGGCGGTCGGAGAGCTCGTTCAGATCGATCGCGCCTTCGTTGGTCCAGGCCAGGTTCGGCAGCAAACCAAAAATACCGTCCAGCTTCAGGCCGTGGGGTTTCGCCATGCGATGGGAAATCAGGTGAAGCTTGAGGTAAACCTCGGGCGTGCTGGACGCTGTGTCATCTGTTTCGAGTACGGTAACAGCTACCGGGCGTTTGCTTGTGGCTGCTTTGTCCGCCAGTGCCGCCTGGTCGGTCTGGCCGATCTGGCGAAGGGCGTTGGCGAGTTGGCTGAGTTGCTCGGGAGTGGCACTGATCGCCTGGTTGCCACCCTTGTAATCCAGGGCGTTGGAGATGACGTCCATCAGGGTGTTATCGGGTGTCATGACCGGCTGCTGGTAAAAGACTTCCAGCCATTCGCCCTGGTTGTTCTGGGTGCCGATACCGATACCGAATGCAAAGCTCATCTGATGGTTGCTCCTGTTTTGAATGTGGGGTCAAAAGCACGCGCTTTCGGACCCCGGAGTTAAAGTTTGAGTCTGGTTTACCTGAGATTCAGGTCAGCCACGCGGCCCATTCGGCTGCATTGAAACCCACGCGCACTTCATCGCCGCGTTCTACGACAGGGCGCTTAATGATGGATGGATTTTCCAGCATGATTGAATGGGCGCTCTGGGCGCTAATGGTATCACGAACCTCTTCGGGAAGTTTGCGCCAGGTGGTGCCACGGCGGTTGACGAGGGCTTCCCAGCCTAACGCTTTTTCCCAGCGTGACAGCAGCGGGTCGTCGAGACCGTCCTTCTTGAAATCGTGAAACTGGTAATCGACACCGTTTTCATCCAGCCACTTCCGGGCTTTTTTCACCGTGTCGCAGTTTTTTATGCCGTACAGTTTCATGCCTGATTCGCCTTAACAAATTCAACAATGCGGTTTGCCGCCTCAACGCACTCTTCCAGTGGCGCTACCAGCGCCATGCGGACCCGGTTTTCCCCAGGGTTGTGGCCATTCACGGTGCGGGAGAGGTAGCGGCCGGGCAGAACGTGAACGTTCTGTTGGGCGGAAAGTTCCCGGGCGAAGGTCTCGTCGTCCATCGGGGTTTCCGGCCAGAGGTAGAAGCCGGCATCGGGAAAGTCGACGTTCATCACTTCCCGCAGTATGGGCACGACGGCCTCAAACTTGGCCCGGTAAGCGGCGCGGTTTTCGCGCACATGGTCTTCATCATTCCAGGCGGCAATGCTGGCTAGCTGGTTGTGGATGGGCATGGCGCAGCCGTGGTAGGTGCGGTACTTGAGGTAGCCTTCCAGAATTCTGGCATCGCCGGCGACAAAGCCAGATCGCAATCCGGGCAGGTTGCTGCGTTTGGACAGGCTGTGAAACACCACGCAGCGGGCGTAGTCATCACGGCCAATGGCAGCGCATGTTTGCAGCAAGCCTTCCGGCGGATTGCTCTCGTCCGGATACAGCTCGGAATAGCATTCGTCAGAGGCAACAACAAAGTCGTATTTGTCGGCGAGAGCAATCACCCTGGCCAGCGTTTCCCGGGGGATCACCGCACCACTGGGGTTGCCTGGTGAGCAAAGGAACAGTACCTGACACTCCTGCCAGATGGATTCTGGCACCGAATCAAAATCGGGAATAAAGCCATTGGAGCCGTCGCAGGGAAGGTATACCGGGGTGGCGCCGGCCAGGAAGGCGGCACCTTCATAAACCTGGTAAAACGGGTTGGGGCTGACCACTGTGGCAGGCTTGCTGGCATCCACCACCGCCTGGACCAGGGAGAAGATCGCTTCGCGTGTGCCGTTCACCGGCACGATATTGCTGGCCGGGCTGAGGCTGCCAGGTGTCAGGTTGAATCGGCGCGTCGCCCACTGGCTGATGGTTTCGCGCAGTTCGTCCGTGCCTCGGGTCGTCGGGTAATTGGCAAGCTTGTCCAGATTGTTCGCAATGACCTGTTTGACGAATTCCGGCGAGGGGTGCTTTGGCTCCCCAATCCCGAGAGAAATCGGCCGGAGGTGATCTGGCACGCTAATGCCGGCCTTCAGTTTGGCGAGCTTTTCAAACGGGTAGGGGTGGAGTCTGTCCAGATTTGGATTCATTGAATGTCGTCCAGCATTTTACAGAGATCGTGCTGCAGGGCCTGGCACACGGCCGGGTCCCGGATGGCTTCGCCGTGCTCGTCGGTCACAAAGAAAACGTCCTCTACGCGTTCGCCCAGGGTAGCAATCTTGGCGTTGCTCAGGCGTACCCGATGCTCCAGCAATACCTGGCCGACTCGCGCCAGCAGGCCGGGACGGTCGGGTGTGATCACTTCCATCACAGTGCGCTGATTGATGGTGTCATTAGAGAAAGTCACTTCCGTCGGGAAGGCGAAATGCTTCAGTTGCCGTGGTGTGCGCCGGTGGATGATGTCCGGGTAGTCCTCCGGATCATCCAGCTCTTCGATCAGGCGTAAACGCACTCGTTCCTTGCGCGCGGGGTCGATGCCCAGTGGCTGGCCCTTTTCATCCAGAACCACGTACGAACTGATGGAGTAGGGGCCTTCGCTGGAGCTGATCCGGGCGTCCACGATGTTCAGGTTCAGTTGCTCGAGGACGGCGGTGGTTGCAGCAAACAGCGCCACCCGGTCCTTCATGTAGATAATGATCTGGGAGTAGCCGTCCGTGGGGCCGCCCCGGGTGTCGCGAATAAGCACCAGTGGGTCGGGGTTGTCGCCATGGCGGATAATGGCAGCGGTCTGCCAGGCGATATCAACGGTAGAGTCCTGGAGGAAATAATCCTCGTCTACGGTGTCCCAGATGGCGTCGATCTGTTCATCGGTCATGTTCTGGGCGTGCAGGATCTCCCGCGCTTCCGACTGGGTAGCGCGAACCCATTCCTGCCGGTCGATGGGGGTTTCCGTGCCCCGGCGCAGGGCCCGTTTGGCTTCAATGTACAGTTGGCGCAACAGCGAGGCGCGCCAGGTGTTCCAGAGTTTGGGGTTGGTGGCACTGATGTCGCACACGGTCAGCACGTAGAGGTAGTCGAGATGCGCCTGGCTCGGTACCGCCCTGGCAAATGCATGAATGATGTCCGGGTCGGAAATGTCTTTGCGCTGCGCAGTCATGGACATCAGCAGATGGTTTTCCACGAGCCATGAAATCAGTTGGGTGTCCCGCTCACTCAGATGGTGCCTTTGGCAGAAAGCCTCGGCGTCTATGGCGCCCAGTTCCGAATGGTCACCGCCCCGGCCTTTGGCGACATCGTGGTATATGCCAGCAATATAGAGGGTTTCCAGTTTTGGTAGCCGATGGATCAAGCGTGAGGCGAGGGGGTATTCAGTTCGGGCGTCGGCGCCGCTGAGTCTTACCATGTTGCGGATGACCCGCATGGTGTGGGCATCCACGGTATAGATGTGGAAAAGATCGTGCTGCATCTGGCCAATTATCTGGCCGAATTCCGGAAGGTAGCGGCCCAGCACATTGTACTTTTTCATGGCAGACAGCGTCTGATCCAGCGCATGGGGCGTTCTGAGCAGCTCCATGAACAGTGTGGTCACGGCCAGGTCGGACCGGAACGCATCGTCAATCAGGTGCCGGTGTGCCCGTAGAGACCGGATCGTGGTGGCCCGTATGCCCTTGATCTCCGGGTGCTGGGCCATCAGCACAAAGATTTCCATAATGGCGTACGGCGCGTAGGCAAACACCTGATTGTTAACCGCTTCGATATAATAGTTGCGAATCTGGAAGCGTTTGTTTATTGGCTGGATGGCGTCTTCCGACGCGCTGCCGAGAATGGCCTCGTCATAATATTGCAGAATCACATCGGCCAGCTCGGCGAGTGCCAGTACTGTCCGGTAGTAGGACTGCATCATCAGTTCAACGCCGAGTCGCTTACCTTCGTCCTTGTAGCCGAGCATCTGGGCCAGGGCTCGCTGGTGGTCAAACAGCAGGCGGTTTTCATTCCGGTCGGCCAGCAGTTGTAAGCCATAGCGCAGCTGCCACAGGAAGGTTTCACCCTGGAAAAGAATCTGGTGTTCTTCCTCGGTAAGAATGCTGAATCGGGTCAGGTCCGCAATGTTCTGGAGTCCGAAATGCCGCTTGGTAATCCAGCCAATGGTCTGTATGTCGCGGAGGGCGCCCGGCGACCCTTTGACGTTGGGCTCAAGGTTATATTCGGTATCGCCGTATTTCTGGTGCCGTTGCTGCTGCTCTTCGCGTTTGGCAATAAAGTAGTCGCGATCGGTGCTGACATTGTCGGAGTAGACCTGCTCGCTCAGTTCCGAACGCAGTTCATCCGGGCCTGCAATGGTGCGGGTTTCCAGCAGGTTGGTCAGTATGGTGATGTCTTCACGGGCCGCCGCTTTGCTCTCTTCAATACTGCGAACGCTATGACCGATATCCAGTCTTAGATCCCACAGGAGGGTAACGAAGGCGCCCAGGTCTTCGTGCCAGCTGTCTTCAATGCCATTGCGTGTAAGGATGAGCAGGTCAATGTCGGAGTGGGGGTGAAGCTCACCGCGCCCGTAGCCGCCAACGGCTATCAGGGCAATGTCCGGTGAGTCGGCAAACGGGTAACGGTTCCAGATAAGTCTGAGAACGGTATCGACGGTGTCGGCCCGGGAATGAACAAGGGCGCGAACATCGGCGCCCTGTCGGAAGGCCTCGGCATCGGCGTCATACCTCCCCTTTAACAGCTCCCGGGCCGCCCTGACCGGAGAGGGGTCGTTACTGATGCGGGATTCCAGCTCGCTTTGGTCCACTTAGAAGGACTCTTCCTTTCGCTTGGTCAGAACCTCATGGCCGTCCGCAGTCACAAGGATGGTGTGCTCCCATTGTGCAGAGAGCTTGTGGTCCTTGGTAACCACTGTCCAGCCATCTGGCAGAAGTTTGGTCTGGTACTTGCCCTGGTTGATCATCGGCTCAATGGTAAAGGTCATGCCTTCCTGTAGCTCCAGACCAGTGCCGGGTTTGCCGTAATGCATCACCTGTGGCTCTTCGTGAAACACCGCGCCGATGCCATGGCCACAATAGTCACGAACCACGGAATAACGGTGTTTCTCGGCATGCTGCTGAATGACGTGGCCAATATCGCCAAGGCGGGTCCCCGGCTTCACCAGTTCGATACCCTTATAGAGGCACTCCTGAGTGATCTGAATCAGTCGCTCTGTACCTGGTTTCGGTTTGCCGACGATCCACATCTTGCTGGTATCGCCGTGGTAGCCATCCTTTATTACGGTGACATCAATATTAAGGATGTCCCCATCCTTCAATATTTTCTTCTCAGACGGTATTCCATGACAGATAACGTGGTTGACCGAGGTGCAGATCGACTTCGGAAAACCTTTGTAATTGAGCGGCGCCGGAATGCACTTCTGCTCGTTAACAATGTAGTCGTGGCAAATTCGGTCGAGTTCTTCGGTGGAAACGCCCGGTTTGACGTAGTCGCCAATCATCTCGAGCACTTCGGCCGCCAAACGGCCAGCGACGCGCATCTTTTCGATTTCTTCCGGAGTCTTGATCGATACCTGCATTGGGCTTCCCGTTGATTTGTATCAAACCGGCATTTTAAGGGGCCTGCCGCCCGGGTACAAGGAAGCGGGTCGTCAAAAATAATGGCGTTCACCGACTCGAATATGGTATAAACGCGCCCGCTGGAAACGAATCCGGCAAATTCACACACGTGTCGGCACGTTATCCCAGGGTGCCTGCTTCTGCTTTTCAAGGAGCCAGGTTGGGGTAATCGGATACGTGGAGGACTAACCCGAAGCTAAAAAGGTAACTATCATGGCTCAGGTAAATATGCGTGACCTGCTGAAGGCAGGTGCTCACTTCGGTCACCAGACCCGCTACTGGAACCCGAAAATGTCGAAGTTTATCTTCGGCGCCCGTAACAAGATTCATATCATCAACCTTGAGCAGACTGTTCCTGCCATGAACGATGCGCTGAAATTCGTTCAGCAGCTGGCAGAGAACAAGAACAAGATCCTGTTCGTTGGTACCAAGCGTGCCGCGGCCAAGATCATCAAGGAAGAAGCCGAGCGTGCCGGTCAGCCGTTCGTCAATCACCGCTGGCTCGGTGGCATGCTGACCAACTACAAGACCATCCGTCAGTCTATCCGTCGCTACCGTGATCTGGAAACCCAGAGCCAGGACGGTACTTTCGACAAGCTGACCAAGAAAGAAGCCCTGGATCGCACCCGTGAAATGGACCGCCTTGAGCGCTCCATCGGTGGTATCAAGGACATGGGCGGCCTGCCGGACGCCATGTTCGTGATCGACGTTGACCACGAGCGTATCGCTATCAAGGAAGCCAACAAGCTGGGCATTCCTGTAATCGGCGTTGTGGACACCAACAGTGATCCTGACGGTGTTGATTACGTGATCCCGGGCAACGATGACGCCATTCGCGCGATCCAGATTTACGTGAAAGCTGTTGCTGACACCTGCATGGAAGCCGCCCAGTCTGCCGGTGCCGGCGCTGACGAGTTTGTTGAAGTCAGCGAAGACGCTGAAGGCGCTGCTCCAGCCGCTGAGTGACGCTTTACCTTCACGTTTGAGATGTAAGGTGTGCCCCGGGTTGCCCCGGGCACACCTCCCCACCGAATTCGGAACAGTTGAGAGGATTGAACATGGCTGCAATTACCGCTGCAATGGTCAAAGAGCTGCGTGAGCGTACCGGCCTTGGCATGATGGAGTGCAAGAAGGCGCTCGTTGAAGCCGAAGGCAGTGTAGACGCTGCAATCGAAGAGCTGCGAAAGTCTTCTGGTCTGAAAGCTGCCAAGAAAGCAGGCCGTACCGCTGCTGAAGGCGCTTCACTGATCAAGATTTCTGACGACAACACCGTTGCCTACATTCTGGAAGTGAACTCCGAGACCGACTTCGTCGCTCGCGATGACAACTTCCTGAACTTTGCCAACGACGTGCTGAGCGTTGCATTTGAAAAAGGCGAAACCGACGTAGCCAAGCTGATGGAAGGCGATCTGGAAGCCAAGCGTGAAGCGTTGGTTCAGAAGATCGGCGAGAACATCACTGTTCGTCGTATCGTCAAGGTTGAAGGTCCGGTTGTTGGTGGTTATGTCCACAGCAACAACAAGATTGCTTCGGTTGTCGCCCTGACTGCCGGCGATCCTGAAGTCGCACGTGACATTGCCATGCACGCCGCTGCCGTTAACCCGCGCGTTGGCAAGCCGGAAGATATGCCGGCAGAAGAGCTTGAGAAAGAGAAGGAAGTGATCAAGGCTCAGCCGGACATGGAAGGCAAGCCCGCCGAGATCGTCGAGAAGATGATGGGTGGCCGCATCAAGAAGTTCCTCAAGGAAAACAGCCTTGTTGAGCAGCCTTTCGTCAAGAACCCGGATCAGACCGTGGGCGAGTTGATCAAGTCCAACGGTGGCGAGCTGGTTGGTTTTGTTCGCCTGGAAGTGGGTGAAGGCATTGAGAAGGAAGAAGTGGACTTTGCTGCCGAGGTTGCTGCTGCAGCCGGCACAGGCAAGGCCTGATCCTTCGTTTGATGCAGCCGGCATTTAGCCTCTGCATCACCTGAGTCTGCCACGTTAGCCGGGAATTCCCGGCTCTCGTGGCGGGCTTGTATCTGAGATACCCCTTTTCGCGAGGAGTATGTCAGATACAAGCCTGCAACGGGTATCACGCCGGATAGCAGCCAACAGACGACAAGGGGATCATCATGCCGACATCATCGAAAACCCAGCCCAGATACAAGCGTGTTCTGCTCAAACTCAGCGGCGAGGCCCTGATGGGAGAGCACGATTTCGGTATTGATCCCAAAGTTCTTGACCGCATGGCACTGGAAATCGGTGCGCTGATTGGTATTGGCGTACAGGTTGGCTTGGTGATTGGCGGCGGTAACCTGTTCCGTGGAGCAGCCCTGAATGCTGCCGGCATGGACCGGGTGACCGGTGATCATATGGGAATGCTGGCCACCGTTATGAACGGTCTGGCCATGCGTGATGCCCTTGAGCGCTCGAATATCCGGACCCGCGTGATGTCGGCAATCCCGATGAGTGGAATCGTCGAGCATTACGATCGCCGTCGCGCGGTGCGGGATCTCAAGGACGGCGATGTCGTGATCTTCTGTGCCGGTACCGGCAACCCCTTCTTCACGACCGATTCCGCTGCCTGTCTGCGTGGTATTGAGATCGAGGCCGATGCCGTGCTCAAAGCCACCAAGGTGGATGGCGTATACTCAGCAGATCCACACCTGGACAGCAGTGCAGAGAAATACGATTACCTCACCTATGATGAGGTTCTGGACAAGAAGCTGGGCGTGATGGATCTGACAGCCATCTGTCTCGCTCGGGATCATGGCATGCCGTTGCGGGTATTCGATATGAACCGCGCAGGCGCGCTGACTCGCATCGTAACCGGCGAGAAAGAAGGTACACTGATTGAATGAACCGCTGTCCCGGCCCCATAGGATATTGGGGCCAGATTACAGAATGACATGACGAACGAATTGAGGATGCTGAAGTGATCAACGACATCAAAGCAGAAGCCGAAAAGAAAATGAAAAAGAGCCTGGAGTCCCTGAACTCCGCGTTCAACAAGATTCGCACCGGCCGGGCCCACCCCTCTATCCTGGATAGTGTCATGGTGAACTACTACGGCCAGGAGACACCGCTGAAGCAGGTGGCGAGTGTCAACGTCGAGGATAACCGCACGCTGACGGTATCCCCCTGGGAGAAAAACCTGATGCCGACCATCGAGAAGGCCATCATGGCGTCAGACCTGGGTCTGAACCCGGCTACCAGCGGCGATATCATCCGCATTCCGATGCCCATGCTGACCGAAGAAACCCGTAGGGAAATGGTCAAGCAGGCGAAAGCCGATGCCGAGCATGGTCGTGTTTCCATCCGTAATGCCCGTCGTGACGCTAACAGCATGATCAAGGATCTATTGAAGGAAAAGGAAATCACCGAAGACGATGAGCGCAAGGGCGAAGACGATATCCAGAAGCTGACCGACCGCTACATCGCCGAAGTCGAGAAGATGCTCAAGGCCAAAGAAGAGGACCTGATGGCGGTTTAACCGTTCGGGTTCACTTGCAAGCGAATTGAAAGGCCGCGGCACTTAAGCGCTCCGGCCGCACAGGGGATTTCATGACGGGAACTGTATCCGCAGAGATTCCGGTGTCGGCAGACAGCCGGCCCCGGCATGTGGCCATCATCATGGACGGGAATAACCGATGGGCCAAGGCCCGTCGTCTAAAGGGAGTGGCTGGCCACAAGGCCGGTGTGGATGCGGTCAGGGCAGTGGTGGAAACCTGTGCCCGCGAAGGTGTGGAAGTCCTCACCCTGTTTGCCTTTTCCAGTGAAAACTGGCGCCGGCCCAAGGACGAGGTGTCGGCCCTGATGAAGCTGTTCCTGTTCGCACTGGAAAGGGAGGTGCGCAAGCTTCATCGAAACGACATTCGGCTGCGCATTATTGGTGACCGGTCTGCATTCAGTTCTGCGCTTCGCGAACATATGGAAGCGGCTGAAGAGCTGACCCGTGACAATTCCCGGATGACACTGGTAATTGCAGCCAATTACGGCGGTCACTGGGATATCACTCAGGCCACGCGCAAGGTTGCTGAGCAGGTTCGTACCGGACAGTTGGCTCCATCTGATATTACCGATGACCTGATTCAGCAGCACCTCAGTATTGGCGACCTGCCAATGCCTGATCTCATGATTCGTACCGCGGGTGAACAGAGAATCAGCAATTTCATGCTGTGGCACCTGGCTTATACAGAGCTCTACTTTTCCCCGGTGTACTGGCCTGATTTCCAGCAGGAAGAGATGCTCAAGGCCCTGCAGGCATATGCCGGTCGACAGCGTCGTTTTGGCCAGACAGATGATCAGATTGCGGCCAAGGCTCTACAACAATAACGAACGATAGCGACGTCAACCGTGTTAAAAACCCGAATTATCACCGCACTGATCCTTGCTCCGATCGCCATTGGCGGGATCTTCTTTCTCCCGCCGCTGGGGTTTGCGCTCTTTACCGGGGCCATTATCACTGTGGGTGCCTGGGAATGGGCGAACATGTCCGGTATTGGCAATCCTGCCGGCAGGATTGGCTACGCCCTGGCTACCGCGCTAATTCTTTACGGTTTGCTGAACGTCCCCTTTGTGGCAGTGCTCTGGCTGTCGCTGCTCTGGTGGTGCGTGTGCTTTCTTCTGGTACGTAGTTACCCCGCCGGCTCCGAGAAGTGGGGCAGTCTGCCCGCAAGGTCGGTGATGGGGCTGTTTGTGCTGGTGCCCGCCTGGGTGGGCCTTAATCATTTGCGCACCGGTGGCTTCCAGTTTGGGGATAGCACCAATAACCTGTTGCTCATTCTTTATGTGTTCTGTGTGGTCTGGGTCGCCGATATCGGCGCTTACTTTGCCGGTCGGGCCTTCGGTAAAGCGAAGCTGGCGCCCCGGGTCAGTCCTGGTAAGTCCTGGGCAGGTGTCTGGGGTGGTCTGGTAGCCGTAGGAGCTTTTGCCCTGGTGGTCAGCTTCCTGGCTTCGGCAGGCTCCGGCCAGACACTGCTCTTGATCGTTGCCAGTCTTGCTACAGGCCTGGTTTCCGTGTTGGGTGATCTGCTGGAAAGCATGCTCAAGCGGCACCGTGGCATCAAGGACAGTAGCCAGTTACTTCCCGGGCATGGCGGGATTATGGATCGGATCGACAGCCTGACAGCGGCCATTCCGGTATTTGCGTTGATCATTACCCAACTTGGTTGGCTGACAACCGGGCACTGGTGACTATGTTAACCCGCTCTATCAGTGTTCTCGGAGCCACAGGTTCCATCGGTCTCAGCACCCTGGATGTTGTTCGGCGTCACCCGGAACGTTTCTCGATTTATGCATTGACGGCCAGTACCCGTGCCGAGGAACTGGCGGTATTGTGCCGCGAATTCCGTCCCAGGGTGGCTGTTATGGCCGATCCTGCGGCTGCCAATGAACTCTCTGAGCTGCTGGCGGACTTGCCAGATACCGAGGTGCTTGCTGGCCTGGATGGGTTATGCCAGGTAGCATCGGCTCCTGCGGTTGATACCGTAATGGCGGCCATCGTCGGGGCGGCGGGGTTGTCGCCGACACTCTCGGCGGTAAGGGCAGGGAAGCGGGTATTGCTTGCCAATAAAGAAGCCCTGGTAATGTCCGGCAAACTGTTTATGGATGCCGTGGCCGAGGCCGGAGCGGAACTTCTGCCGATCGACTCCGAGCACAACGCGATTTTCCAATGTATGCCGGCGGACAAGGTTCGGGATCCTGTCGGTGCCGGTATCACTCGTATACTGCTGACAGCGTCCGGCGGCCCCTTCCGCGAGCATTCCGCCGAGGACCTCCGGTCGGTAACACCGGCTCAGGCCTGTGCCCATCCAAACTGGTCTATGGGGCAGAAGATTTCCGTGGACTCCGCGACCCTGATGAACAAGGGCCTGGAGCTGATTGAGGCCTGCTGGCTATTCAATACAACACCCCAAAAGGTCGAGGTGCATGTTCACCCCGAGAGCATTGTTCACTCCATGGTTGAGTATGCGGACGGCTCTGTGTTGGCCCAACTTGGCAGCCCGGATATGAGAACGCCGATCGCCAATGGCCTGGCCTGGCCGGAGCGCATTGACGCCGGTGTTGCACCATTGGATTTGTTCGCTATCGGACGTTTCCACTTCGAGCGCCCGGATCTGGTGCGCTTCCCCTGCCTCCGCCTTGCTGCGGAAGCGTTTGAGGCGGGTGGCACTGCGCCGGCAGTTCTGAATGCCGCCAATGAAGTGGCCGTTGCCGCTTTTCTGGACGGTACCCTGTGTTTTTCGGATATCCCCGTTATCATAGAGCGAACGCTCGCTGCGACTGCCGTTGAGCCAGCCGACAGCTTTGACGTTATCTTTGCCAAGGATAAAGAAGCACGAAGCCGTGCACGGGAACAGATAGGTCTGTTAACTGTCTGATAGTCGCAGCAGAATGCTGCCCGGCTGAAGCCATTCAATCAGGAACGCTATGCAGATTATTGAAACCGTCCTCGCACTTGCGCTTACCCTGGGCATCCTGGTGACCCTTCACGAATACGGTCATTTCTGGGTTGCCAGGCGCTGTGGCGTAAAGGTGCTTCGCTTTTCCGTGGGTTTCGGGAAACCGATGTTCTCCTGGTATGACAAGCATGGAACCGAGTTTGCGGTCGCAGCCATTCCCCTGGGCGGCTACGTCAAGATGCTGGATGAGCGCGAAGGACCGGTACCAGAGGAGTTAAGAGACCAGGCCTTCACCTCCAAGCCTCCCGGCCAGCGTATAGCCATTGCCGCGGCCGGACCCGTGGCCAATTTCATTTTCGCGATTTTTGCCTACTGGCTGCTGAGCGTGGTGGGCGTTACCCATGTTGCCCCGATTGTCGGGCAGATTGCTGACGAGAGTGTGGCTGAGCGGGTAGGGCTACAGGAAGGCATGGAGATTCACGCTGTGGATGGCCATCGTGTCAGTTCCTGGCGTGATGTGAATATGCGTATTCTGGAGCGGACCGGCGAGCATGGTCTGATCTCCATGGAAGTGTCAGAAAATGGCGCCCGTGGTACCGTCAGCGGTGAGCTTTCCGGATGGGGCCTGAGTGACGATACTCCCAATCCGTTAGCCGAGTTCGGCATTACGCCATGGCGCCCGGCTGTTCCGCCGGTATTGGGGCAGATTTCAGATGGTGGCCGTGCTCAGGCTGCTGGCCTGCAGCCCGGGGATCGCATTGTGGCCGTGGACGGTGAGCCGATCAGCAGCTGGTTTGAGCTGGTCGAATTTATTCGCAATGCCCCGGAGCAAACACTTCAGGTAACCATCGAGCGTAATGGCGAGGAACAATCTGTCAGCGTGACACCGGAAGCGAAGACTCAGGAAAGTGGTGAGTCAATCGGTTTTGTCGGTGCCGGTGTGGAAGCTATCTCATGGCCGGAAGAGGTGCTGCGTGATGTCAGCTACGGCCCATTCGCCGCCGTTCCGGTCGCCCTCAGCGAAACCTGGGCGGATACCCGCTTGACACTGGTGGCCATCAAGAAGATGGTCACCGGCCTTTTGTCACCTACCAATCTCAGTGGTCCGATTACCATTGCCCGGGTTGCTGAAGCCAGTGTCAGCTCCGGGTTCGAAGACTTCGTGCGTTTTCTTGCCTATCTGAGCGTGAGTCTGGGCATTCTGAACCTTCTGCCTGTGCCGGTGCTTGATGGTGGTCATATCGTTTACTACACCATCGAAGCCCTCCGCGGAAAGCCGCTTTCCGAGCAGGCTCAGGCGTTTGGATTACGAATTGGTATGGCAATGATCCTCACATTAATGGTGTTTGCTCTTTACAACGACCTGATGCGGTTGTGAGAATTGCGAGCTCCTTACGCGCATTAACCAGGCGAAATATTTGAATGAGACGTTCTCTTCTAGGTGTAGCCGTTGGCCTCGCTGTAGCCGTGTCCGGCCTGAAGCCAGCACTTGCTGATCAGTTCACTGTTGCGGATATTGAGGTGGAAGGCCTGCAGAGGGTATCTGCGGGTACTGTTTTTTCCGCGTTCCCTGTCAACATTGGTGAGCAGGTGGACGAGACCGAGCTGGCTGAAGCGATCAAATCGCTGTTCCGGACTGGTCTTTTTACCGACATTGAGGCCAGCCGGGATGCCGGCGTACTTATCCTGACAGTTCGGGAACGCCCATCGATCAGCGATATCGAGATCGAGGGCAACAAGAACATCGAAACCGAGATGTTGATGGATGCCCTCGCCGGTGCCGGGCTTCAGGAAGGCCAGGTGTTCCGGCGCGCGACTCTTGAACGTCTGGAACTGGAAATTCTGCGCTCATACATTGCTCAGGGGCGCTATAACGCCCGGGTAAAGGCAACGGCGGAAGAACTGCCCAGAAACCGGGTTGCGATCCGTCTGGATATTAACGAAGGTTCTGTTGCCGCAATTCACCACATCAACCTGATTGGCAATCAGGATTTCAGCGATGAGGAACTGCAGGAGCTGTTCGAGCTGCAGACCACGAGCTGGTGGAACTCGATAACCAATGCGGACAAGTACGCCAGAGAGCGTCTGAGTGGTGATCTGGAGTCGCTGCGTTCATTTTATCTTGATCGGGGCTACCTTGATTTCAACGTGGAATCCAGTCAGGTCTCTATTTCGCCGGACAAGCAAAAAGTCTTCATTGCGATTGCCCTGAATGAAGGTCCTCAGTACACCATTTCCGAGATTAACCTTCGTGGTGAGCTGATCGTGGGTGAAGAGGAGTTGCGCTCGCTGATTCCGGTAGAGGAAGGCGACGTATTTTCCCGATCCCGCATGACAGCCATTTCTGAATCCCTGGCATTCCGGCTTGGCCGGGAAGGCTATGCCTTTGCCAACGTCAACGCCGTTCCCGAACCCGCCGAAAACAACACGGCCGCAGTCACTTTCTTTGTGGAGCCTGGTAAGCGGGCTTATGTGCGTAGAATCAATTTCGACGGCAACGTTTCTACCCGTGATGATGTGCTGCGCCAGGAAATGACGCAGATGGAGGGCGGTGTTGCGTCTTCCGACCGCATCGAATTTTCCAAGACCAAGCTTGAGCGTCTTGGCTTCTTCCAGACAGTCAATGTGGATACCGTTCCAGTGCCCGGCACCGATGACCTGGTGGATGTTAATTACTCCGTTGAGGAGCAGCCAACGGGTAGTCTTTCCGCCTCTATTGGCTTTTCCCAGGATTCCGGGGTGATTCTCGGTGCCAATGTCTCCGAGAATAACTTCTTTGGTACCGGTAAGCGGGTGTCGTTTGGCGTGAATGTCAGTGATGCCATCAAGAGTGCCAACATCTCCTACCTGGACCCCTACTATACAGTTGATGGAGTGAGCCGCGGGTTCAGCTTATTCGCCCGGGAGACTGACTATGAAGAGGAAGATATTTCCTCATTCCTTCTCGACGAGTACGGTGGCCGCGTTACCTTTGGCTATCCTACGGACAGTATTACCCGCCTGAACTTCGGTGCTGGTGTGACCCAGTCAAACCTGAAGGAAGGCCTGTTCACCTCACAGGAGGTGAGTGACTTTATTGATGAGGAGGGTGACTCGTTCACCAACTTCTTCCTGTTCGGAAGCTGGCGCCGCAGTACCCTGAACCGTGGCGTGCTGCCGACTGATGGTTACAGCCACTCGCTGTCGCTGGATGTGGCGGTGCCGGGTAGTGACCTGACCTTTTACAAAGCCACTCATAAAACCGATTTCTACTACCCTGTGACTGACAACAATCGCTGGGTCTTCCGGGCACGGTCCGAGATTGGTTATGGGGATGGCTACGGCGATCGTTCCCAGATGCCGTTCTACGAACATTTCTATACCGGCGGCTATGGCTCGGTTCGTGGTTACGAAGCCAATTCCCTGGGCCTAAGAGCGACCAATAATGTCAACGACCTGTCGGATCCTGATCCGTTCGGGGGCAACCTGCTGACCGAGGGTGGCTTTGAGCTGATTTTCCCGACGCCATTTGCCGGCGATACCCGCTCGATGAGGACGGCATTCTTCCTGGATGCCGGCCAGGTATTTGACACGGCACGCGGTTTTGATCCGGAATTGAGCGAAATCAGGATGGCAGCCGGTGTTGGCTTCCAATGGATAACGGCAGTTGGTCCATTGGCATTCAGCCTCGCTTACCCTCTGAACGACAAGGCTGGCGACGATACCCAGGTGTTCCAGTTCTCACTGGGCCAGACCTTCTAAAGAATGGATAATAATAATCTACGGATGAAAACCAGGAGAAAACCAATGTCCCGATTTGTGTTGATGTTCGCTGCAGTGATCATGGCGTTTTCATTTCCGGCGATGGCCGAAACCCGGATCGGTGTCGTCGATCTGCGCCAGGCACTTTTCTCGTCTGACGATGCCAAAACCTTCAGCGAATCGCTTCAGAAAGATTTTGCAGGCGACGAAGCCCGGGTGCGTGAAGCGCAGGAAGAAGCGCGAAAACTTCAGGAGCGCCTGGAAAAAGACGGTGCCATGATGAACGAGAGTGAGCGCAACAAGCTGGCCGGCGAGTTCCAGGAAAAGGTGAAGGAATTCAACTTCCTGAAGCAACGGCTGGATTCTACTGTGAATCAGCGGAAGCAGGCGTTTCTTGAGCAGGCCCGCCCCGAGGTGGACGCAGCGGTCAAGGAGCTTCTTGAGGAAAATAACCTCGATCTGATCCTGCCAAGCGAAGCGGTTGTTTATGTAAAGCCGGAAATGAATCTGACCTCTCAGCTTCTCGAAAAACTGAACCGTTAATCTGTGACGGGCACCCCGGTGCCCTGATCGTTGCTTGGGAGTTCGCAATGACAGAAAGGTCCTATCGCCTTGGGGATATTGCCAATGCCCTGGGTGCGGAGCTACGGGGTGATCCTGATGTAAAGGTATCGGGTCTGGCGACGTTGCAGGCGGCTGGTCCAGGACAGATCAGCTTCCTGGCGAATCCGTCCTATGGCAAATACCTTGCGGATACACGTGCTTCGGCCGTTATTGCCTCGCCTGCCGGGGCGAAAGATGCTCCTACCAACGTCCTGTTACTGGATAACCCATATCTCGGATATGCTCAACTGAGTCATTGGTTTGATCCCGCACCCGTTGCTTCGCCCGGCGTTCACGCAACTGCAGTAGTAGACCCCTCCGCTACAATCGCTGAGGATGCCAGTATCGGTCCTAACGTGGTGGTGGAGGCCGGTGCAGACATTGGTGAGAAGGTTGTTGTCGGAGCCGGCTCGATTATCGGTGCCCGCGCCAGAATCGGAGCCCGAACCCTGATCCGACCCCGGGTGACTCTGGCCCACGACGTGGTGATTGGCGAACGTTGCCACATACTCAGCGGTGCCGTCATAGGCTCCGACGGATTCGGTTTCGCAAATGAAAAGGGCGTATGGCACCGTATCGCACAGCTCGGGCGGGTTGTTCTCGGGAATGATGTGGAAGTGGGTGCCAACACCACCATCGATCGAGGGGCATTGGACGATACCGTGATTGGCAACGGGGTGAAGCTCGATAACCTCATCCAGATTGCCCATAACGTATGTATCGGCGATCACAGCGCCATGGCTGCGATGGTTGGCATTGCCGGCAGCACGCGCATTGGCCGGCACTGTGTTTTCGGTGGCGCCTCCGGCGTGGCTGGCCACCTGGAGATCGCCGATCAGGTCCATCTCACTGGCATGACACTGGTAACCGGTGATATCCGGGAGCCAGGGGTTTATTCATCAGGCACCAGTGCCGATACCAACCGCCAGTGGCGCAAAAATGCTGTGCGCTTCCGGCAGCTGGATGCTCTGGCGCGACGGGTAAAAGAACTGGAAAAGAAATTAGAGGGCTGAGGCCGATCAACATGATGAACATCGACGAAATTCTGGAATACCTGCCGCACCGATACCCGTTTTTGCTGGTGGATCGGGTAACGGAGGTCGAAAAAGGAAAATCGATCAAGGGCTACAAGAATATTTCGTTTAACGAGTCGTTCTTCCAGGGCCACTTCCCCAATAATCCGATCATGCCGGGCGTATTAATCATTGAGGCCATGGCCCAGCTGTCAGGCATCCTTGGTTTTGTGACAGTGGGCCGGAAACCTTCTGACGGCGTGGTACAATACCTCGCCGGTTCGAGCAAGGCCCGGTTCAAACGCCCGGTATTGCCAGGGGATCAACTGTGCATGGAGTCGGAACTTATCTCCGGTAAACGGGGTATTTACAAATTCGAGTGTCGCGCCCTGGTCGACGGAGAAGTCGTTTGCGTGGCAGAGATTCTGACCGCTGAGAGAGAAGTTTGATGGCGACAAATGACTGGTCGGGTGTCCATCCTCAGGCGATTGTAGACCCGTCAGCCAGGCTCGGGGACAACGTCACGGTTGGGCCCTGGAGTTATATTGGTCCGGATGTGGAAATCGGCGATGGTACCGAGATTCTGTCCCATGTGGTTGTTAAGGGGCCTACGGTCATCGGCCGAAACAACCGCATTTTCCAGTTCTCCAGTATCGGTGAAGAGTGCCAGGACAAGAAATACGCGGGCGAGCCCACCACACTGGCGATTGGTGACGATAATGTGATTCGCGAGAATTGCACCATCCACCGCGGCACAGTCCAGGATCGTGGTGAAACCCGAATTGGCAGCGGCAATCTTTTGATGGCCTACGTGCATGTCGCCCATGACTGTATCGTGGGGGATAACACTATCCTGGCCAATTGTGCGACCCTGGCGGGCCATGTTTCGGTCGGTGATTTTGCCATCCTCGGTGGCGGTACCATGGTGCATCAATTCTGCCATATTGGTCCGCACAGTATGGCGGCCGGTGGCAGCATCGTACTCAAGGACATCCCGGCCTATGTGATGGCCAGTGGTCAGTCAGCCGAGCCACACGGCATGAACGTCGAAGGCCTCAAGCGCCGTGGTTTCAGTAAGGACGTTCTGCTAGCCTTGCGCCGGGCCTACAAGGTCATCTACCGCCAGGGACTCACGACCGAGCAGGCCGTCGAAGAGCTCGAGAAGTCTTATTCCGATGTGGCGGAGATACGGCCTCTCATCGACTCCCTGCGTGGAGCACACCGCGGCATCATCCGCTAACCCGGCAGGAGCCTGTCGGTGACAGATCTTTCTCACGCGACCATCAGCCAACGCAAAATCACATTTGGAATTATTGCCGGCGAGGCATCGGGGGATATCCTGGGTGCCGGTCTGATCCGTTCGCTCCGTCAACGCTATCCTCATGCCCGTTTCGTTGGAATTGGCGGTGAAGAGATGGTCGCGGAGGGTTTTCATTCCCTGGTGCAGATGGAGCGCCTGTCGGTCATGGGGCTGGTGGAAGTCCTCGGGCGAATCCGCGAGCTTTTCAGTATCAGGGCTCGATTGCTGGACTATTTCTTCACCACCCCTCCGGATGTGGTCATAGGAATCGATTCCCCGGATTTCACTCTCGCAATCGAGCGGCGCTGCCGCGAGGCCGGCATTCTTTCTGTCCATTATGTCAGTCCGTCGGTGTGGGCCTGGCGGCAGAAGCGGATCTTCAAGATCGCCAAGTCCGTCAACCTCATGCTGACCCTGTTCCCGTTCGAAGCCAGATTCTATGAGGAGCATCAGGTGCCTGTGGCATTTGTGGGTCACCCCCTGGCGGATCGTATTCCCCTGGAGCCTGATACCCTCAAGATGCGGGAGTCGCTGGGTATAGATCCTGATGCGTCGGTGCTGGCGGTTCTGCCAGGCAGTCGGGCAGGGGAAGTGGACAGGCTGGGCACTCTGTTTCTGGAGGCATCTCGCTGGATCCAGGAAAGACGTCCGGATCTTCAGCTGGTGATTCCCTGTGTAAACCGGGAACGTGAGAAGCAGGTGCGCGATCTGGTTGATGCGCTTGATGTGAAGCTGCCGGTTACTATTGTGCGAGGCCGGTCCAGAGACGTGATGGCCGCCTCCGATGTGGTGCTGCTGGCTTCCGGAACGGCAACCCTGGAAGCCATGCTGCTGAAAAAGCCGATGGTTGTAGGTTACCGCCTGAGTGGATTCAGCTATGCGCTCCTGTCCAAGCTGGTGAAGGTTCCTCACGTAGCGTTGCCCAATCTGCTCGCCAAGCGCCAGCTGGTGCCTGAACTGCTCCAGGACGATGCCACTCCGGAAAGTCTGGGGGCAGCGGTGCTTGAGCGCCTCGAGAATACTGAGGAGCGTGAGAGGCTCAGAGAAGCCTTTACCGACTTGCATCTTACTCTGAAGCAGGGTGCCGATGAAAAAGCTGCCCAGGCGATATCAGACCTGATGGAGCAGGGTGCCCACTGATGCCAAAGACTCCGTTGCCACCCTTCGAATGTCGCTACACCGGTTCTCTCCTGGCTGGTGTGGACGAGGTCGGTCGAGGCCCGCTGATCGGGGCTGTCGTGACCGCTGCGGTGATTCTGGATCCAGATCGGCCGATCGCGGGCCTTGCTGACTCGAAGAAGCTGACAGAAAAACGCCGTAGCGCCCTCTATGAGCAGATTCTTGAGCATGCCAAGGCCTGGAGCATCGGTCGCTGCGAGGCCTATGAGATCGACGAGCTGAATATCTATCAGGCCACAATGCTGGCCATGGAGCGCGCGGTTGCGGGGTTGGCCATTGTGCCTGAATACGTTCTGGTGGATGGTAATCGCTGCCCCAGGTGGCACTGGCCATCAGAGCCGGTCATCAAAGGCGACAGCCGTGTAGAAGCCATCAGCGCCGCCTCTATTATTGCCAAAGTAACCCGTGACAGAGAGATGGAAGCGCTCGAAGCGCGCTTCCCCGGATTCGGCCTGGCGCAGCATAAGGGATACCCAACGCCCATCCATCTGGAAGCCTTGCGCCGGCTGGGTGCAACCCCTGAGCACCGTCGCTCCTTCCGCCCGGTTCAGGAGGTGATTGAGCAGGTGGGTTTCTATCGAGAGGATGTGACTAAAGAGCCTGAGCAACTCCAGTATAGAGGCGACCTTTTTGAAGATATCGATTGACAGTGGTGCGTCCAATCCTTAATATACGCGCACGTTGATCGGGGCAGCCCGGTAAACAACCAGTTTTGATGCGGGGTGGAGCAGTCTGGTAGCTCGTCGGGCTCATAACCCGAAGGTCGTTGGTTCGAATCCAGCCCCCGCTACCATATAAAAGAAAGGCAGATCAGTCAGTTACTGGTCTGCCTTTGTTCGTTTTTGGAGCATGGTCAATCTCTGCGACGTATATGTGACAGATAGGTGCCGACGCGTTTGACAGATTTTTTTGTCGTCGCCAGAAAAAGACCGTAAGCCACTTTTCGGCTTCATCGCTGAATTCCCTATCGAAAATCTCATCTTGCATTTAAGCCCGCCCTGGATTCCCTGCAATGTCATCTCCTATATTGAAGAAAAAGGCCCCGGTTAAGGGGCACAAGAGGGGTGCAAGCAAATAAGATCAGTTTGCTAATAGGGCGTCATACTCTCTCTATTAGTGTCGCAATGCCCTGGCCGACTCCTACACACATGGTGCAAAGAGCGTAACGACCACCGGTGCGCTGCAACTGGTAAGCTGCGGTCATTACCAGACGGGCGCCAGACATGCCAAGCGGGTGTCCAAGGGCGATAGCGCCGCCATTGGGATTGACCCGGGGATCGTCGTCGGCAATGCCCAGCTCGCGCAGGACGGCCAGGCCCTGGGCGGCGAAGGCTTCGTTCAGCTCGATCACGTCAATATTGGCGATGCTGATGTTCTGCTTCTCCAGCAGTTTCTGAACCGCCGGTACCGGGCCAATGCCCATGATGCGGGGGTCTACGCCAGCGGTGGCCATGCCCAGGATCTTCGCCATGGGCTTGAGGCCGTGTTGTGTCGCTGCCGCTTCGCTCGCCACCAGCATCGCGGCGGCGCCGTCGTTAACGCCGGAGGCATTGCCCGCGGTCACGCTGCCGTTGTCACGGAAGGGCGTGGGCAGGGCGGCGAGCTTTTCCAGCGTGCTTTCCCGGGGATGCTCGTCGGTATCGAACTCTAACGGGTCCTGTTTGCGGCGTGGGATGAACACCGGCACGATTTCCTCGGCAAATACGCCCTCTCGCTGCGCCCGAGCGGTTTTCTGCTGGGAGCGAAAGGCGAACAGATCCTGATCTTCTCTGGAAATGTTGAACTGTTCGGCGACGTTCTCCGCCGTCTCCGGCATGGAGTCGATACCGTACTGTTTCTTCATCAGCGGGTTCACGAAACGCCAGCCGATGGTGGTGTCCTCAATCTTCTGGCCGCGGGAGAAGGCGGTGTGGGCCTTGCCCATTACGTACGGGGCACGGGACATGGACTCCACGCCACCGGCCAGAACCAGATCCATTTCCCCGGCGCGGATGGCTCGGAAGGCAGTACCCACGGCGTCCATACCAGATCCGCACAACCGGTTGAGGGTGGTGCCGGGTACGGAGGTGGGCAGACCGGCCAGTAACGCGGACATGCGGGCCACGTTGCGGTTGTCTTCACCGGCCTGGTTGGCGCTGCCCATCATCACCTCGTCGATGGCGGCCGGGTCCAATTCCGGGGCCTGCTCGAGCACGGCCTTGAAGATATGCGCCGCCAGGTCGTCCGGGCGCATGCTGGCAAGGGTGCCGCCGAAGCGGCCGATGGCCGAGCGGCGGGGATGGCAAATAAAAGCATTCATTAGTTGGAAACCTCATTCCGCCTGAAGCAGATCAAGTGGGGACCTATGTAATTATCTCTGGCCACCCAACTTACAGGCGGCGCGTGGATGTCACAATTATATGATTGGCATAAAAGGCATCTAAAAAATGTATATGTCATTGGTTGAGCGAGGGTTGGTAATCAACGGCGTTTTTCAAATAGTAGCTTGCCGCTCCATCGCCCGGATTCGACGTGTTTTGTAACCTGATAGAAAATCACCTCTATCAATTTTCTGACAGCGATTGAATTGGGCCGATTGCCTGGAGTAGCTATCGCCAGAGAACGGTAAAGTTCGGGCTTAACGATAGGGACTGCAACAATCTCTCCGCGTTGCACCATTTCACTGACAGTGGCAGAGGATAAAATGGTATAACCGAGATGCTGCTTTATCATCTCGCTTAGAAGCGGCCACGCACTGACCTCAAAGGCCAGGTTGATTTTTTTGTCCCTTTGCATCGCTTCCTTTTCCATTCGTGCTCTTAAGCCATGTTTTTCCTCCGGTAGAATCAGCGGTAGATTGAGAACTTCGTCAAGATTCACAGTGTCCCGTTTCGAGATTTCGGCGCCCGGTGGAGCAATCAGGAAAAAACGCTCGTCAATCAGTGGGGTATGGCGCAAGTTCTTATGCTTGCTTTGATCATAGGTGATCACCAGATCCAGCTTTTGCTGAGAAACCATATGCTGCAGCGTGCCGCTCATGGCTGATCTCACCGCGAGATTTACACGTGGATAAAGTGTGCGGAACTGTTTGACGATCATCGTTGCCAATTCATTAGAGACCGTTGGTAGCAATCCTAGCTTCACCTGACCGGTTACAGTCCCAGAGACTGCCGCCACATCTGCTTGAAGTTGTTCTGTATCCTGAAGCAGGCCTTTGGCGCGTTCATAAAGAACTTCTCCCGCGGTCGTTAGCAAAACACCCCGCCCATGGCGAACAAAAAGCTCAACATCCAGGGCTTCTTCAAGCAATCTAATTTGGCGGCTTAAAGCCGGTTGTGCAATGAATAGCGCCTCTGAGGCACGACTGAAACTACCTCTCTCGGCAATGGTAAGAAAGCTGTTCAGTTGGCGCAGATCAATCTTGAGGTTGGAAGCCATACAGTGTTGACCATTTATTGTTAGATCCCGTATCCCGCTGATTGCGGGCCGTTCTTTAAGCTATACCAACAATTACTAGGAAATATAGAAAAAAAAGATACTGATCACGCTTCAAATAAAATCATTAAAACGATAATAGAAACATCGGTTTATACGTTCTCTGTTTTGGTTTGCTCTTAGTCGGGGAGTTTAGCTTTTTTGATCTTTGGCATTTTTATTCAATTAGCGGACAAATTGCTTCAAGACGCTATCAGGTAACCCTCGCATCATGTGCAGTATTGTGAGGAAGAAAGGTTAGGGCTGTAGAAATCGTTCGAATCAGCCCATGCGGATTTCTTTGAGGTTTGCGCTACCCCTTTCAAACGTACTCCCTATCGACTTGAAGAAAGCAAAGCACGAATGTGAGTGCTTTGGTCTGCTGAAGCATGTTGTTGCTGGCGCGAGACAAGCGCTTGTCGGGCGGTAGGAGAGCCAAAACAAGACGGAGAAGCAATATGTACCCCAATCTCAAGATGTACATAGACGGTCAGTTCGTGGACGGGCATAGTGAATCCAACCAGTCGGTCTTGAATCCTTCCAATAATGAGGTTCTGGCCACGCTACCTTATGCAAGTGAGAGTGACCTGGACCGGGCGCTGGAATCGTCGGAACAAGCCTTTCGTTTGTGGAAGAAGGAACCCGCCGTGGAGCGTTCCCGGATTTTACGGAAGGTGGCGGAGCTTATTCGAGAGAGAGCAGAGAACACAGGTCGGGTACTCACGTTGGAACAAGGGAAGCCGGTTCGCGAAGCCATTGGCGAGGTCTTGTCCTGTGCTGAGCATGCTGAATGGCACGCGGAGGAATGCCGCAGAATATATGGTCGTGTGATTCCTTCACGAAAATCAAATGTACAACAAATCGCGCTCAAGGAACCGATAGGAGTGTGCGTTGCTTTTTCGCCGTGGAATTTTCCTTTCAGTCAGGCTTTCCGCAAAGTTGTCGCTGCCATTGGCGCGGGCTGTACGGTTATTCTTAAAGGGTCAAGTGACACCCCTGCCTCCGTGATGCTGATGGCACAGATTTTCCATGATGCAGGTTTGCCAAAGGGCGTTTTTAACGTCGTATCTGGTGACTCTGGCATGATTTCCGAGTACTTGATCAGGTCGCCGATCGTCCAGAAGATCAGCTTTACCGGCTCTACGCCGGTCGGTCGGAAGCTGGCGTCACTTGCCGGAGCTAACATGAAACGCTGCACCATGGAGCTTGGCGGTCACGCGCCGGTCATTGTTTGTGACGACGCAGATATCGACAAAGCCGTTAAAGACCTCGTCGGATTCAAGTTTCGGAACGCGGGGCAGATTTGTATCTGTCCGACCAGGTTCTTCGTTCAACGGAATATCTACAACGATTTTGTCTCCAGGTTTTCGGAAGAGGTAAAGAGAATCAAAGTAGGGTGTGGGTCCGATGACTCCACAATGATGGGGCCTCTGGCCCAATCCCGTCGGGTCGGGGAGATGCAGAAGTTCGTTGATGACGCGTGTCAGAAGGGCGGTGTGTTGGTCACGGGCGGTGAGACTCCGTCTGGCGCGGGGAACTTTTATCCACCAACGGTTCTCAAAGATGTTCCTGATGATGCGATGCTCATGAATGATGAACCCTTCGGCCCAATTGCGGGTTTTGTGCCGTTCGACAGCATCACAGAAGTGCTGGAACGAGCTAACCGGTTGTCCTTCGGGTTGGCCGCCTATGCGTACACCTCATCTGTGAGCATTGCCCATAGTATTACCAATGGCCTGGAAGCCGGTATGGTCTCTGTGAACCACATAGGGCTGGCGTTGGCGGAAACTCCCTTTGGGGGCGTAAAGGAAAGCGGCTATGGTAGGGAAGGTGGCAGTGAGACCTTTGATAGTTATCTGGCGACCAAGTTTGTGACTCAGATGAGCTGATGTCGGTTGAGAGTCAAGAGTAAGAGTTTGCTTTGAGTTAAATGGTTATAAACTTAATTTTATCTTCGGGTCTTTCGATCAAAAACAATAAGGAGACAGTTCATGGCCAGCAGCTTGTTAGCACCAAATGACATTCTAAATGTTATACCTGGGCAGGTAATCTGTGAGGGTACGGTAGAAAATGCTCTGAAAAATCGGCTCTCGATGAGAAACTATCGGTTCGATAAAACTGAAGTTTATATTCCTGAAATGCGGGATTACATGCTGGTCAGGTGGGAGTCTCCGCCTGAAAAACTTGGTTTCTTACATTCGGGTAAGTGGGCAGCTCAGGATGCTCGTACCGATAGCGTGACAATTCTGGCGCGTGGAGAGCCATCTCGATGGTTCTGGACAAATGATATTCAGGTCTCACACGTTTATGTTTCCGAGTCTGCGATTAAAAAAGTCGCTAATGACCTCTTTGAGAAAGATATTGAAAGCTTGAATATCGATCATAGAGCGGTGTCTCAGGATGCTACATTGGCTGAGTTGATGAAGTCATACGAACGGGAGTGCCTGGGTGAAAGTCTCGGTGGTCAACTGTATGCGGATACCATTGAGACTCAGATATGTATCCATCTGATCAGGGAGTATTCTCAATGCAAACTTCGTGAAATTCAGATTGACCGAAGTATGCCTGTTTCAAAGCAGAAAACGATTGAAGAATATATTGTTGAAAACCTTGATCAATGTATAAGTATCGATGATTTGGCGGAAATATCGGGATTTAGCAATTCGTATTTTATTCGCCTGTTCAGAAATGCGTTTGGTATGCCTCCACACGCCTATATTCTTCAGCGAAGGCTGGAAATGGCAAAGGCGATGCTTGAGTCGCCCATGGATATACCGATCAAGGTTATTGCAATGGAGTGTGGTTTTTCCGATCAGAGCCATCTGACGCGTCTGTTTAAGAACAAGTTTTCTACAACGCCTAACAGATACAGGAATAAGACTAAACTAACTGAATTTTGTTGAATTGCCGATCAAGATATTTTCCTTAGATGCGCGACTCTCTGCTTGCAGAGTGAGTCGCGCATCGTTTTTATGCCTGGCTGATTTTTCGGAACCATCTGACTCCAATATTAACTTCTCCGATCCCGTGGCTGCATGTATTTTCAAGTAGAATTGATATGCAGTAATTTCGGTTTATATTTTGGCTGTAATAATTGTCAAAAAGTTAAAAAATTTTTCAAGTGCCATTTTATATATAATCTATTTATCTTCTGGTTCAAAAAAATAATAAATACATTCAATATTTTAAAGGTCTATATCAGGATCATTTGAGTTGGTTTTATAAGAAATCAACAAAGGAAAAGCCAGATGATCCAGGAAAATTTAAACAATAGTACTGCTGATAAACTTCGTAACAAAACGAATCGTAGGTATTTTAAGATGGCGAAATTGAAACTGCCGGGTGCAATTTTATTGGCGACAGCATCCCTCCCGGCATTTTCTGAAAGTATCACAGTGGGCGACACAAACCTTACGCTGTATGGTTACGCAAAGCTTGACCTCATCTATGATTTCGATTCGCCTCTTGGTATTTCTATTATCCACCAGAATATCAGGCTTGACGATACAAATGGCCCTGATGGTCATTTTGACGCGCACGCCCTTGAGTCCAGGATCGGCATTTCAACCATTACCCCTAGCGAGCTCGGAAATATCGAGACCCGGGTTGAAGGTGATTTTTATGGGCCTGGCGGGACCTTTCGACTCCGGCAGGGGTACGGTACATGGAATGGCATTCTTGCAGGCCAAACCGAAACGAACTTTTCGACGTTTCTTGGTTACACGCCGAGCATTGATTTCACCGGTCAGGTCGGACAAACAAACCTGGACCGTCAGGCGCAGATTCGTTACTCAACAGGGGGGCTCTCTATAGCTTTAGAGGAGGCTGACAAGCAAGGAGGCCGAGCCTATGAAACGGAAGAGACCGTCGAAATCAAGAGTAGCCTTCCAGATCTGACTTTCAGATATGACGATGCTCTGGGCGGTATGAATTATTCGTTAGGAGCCGTTTTGCGGCAGTTAACTGCTTATGATGCCGCTGCTGATCGGGAAGAAGACGAATTCGGTTATGGTGTCAGCTTCTCGGGAAAAATGCCTGTTTCATCAAGGGTGAGCCTGCAAGGTGCAGTAGTCTACGGTGAGGGTGTTGGTGGTTACCTGTGGTTAAACCCGGCTGCGCCAGCGTACTACGACCCTTTTTCTGGCAAACTCGAAGCTATAGAAGCCGTTGGTGGTACTCTTGGTATATCCGTGGCTATTGGTCCTGGTTTAGCAAACCTGGCTTACGGTATGTCAGAAGCTGATCTGGATGACATAAAAAATGTCGACGTTAGCAATGAGGGCGAACAAAACACTAGCCTTTATTTGAACTACCTGTGGTCGCCCATTGAGAATGTCGATTATGGTATTGAAGTGAGCCACCATACCCGAGAGTTGGTGGGGGGGCGTGAAGGGAAGGCGACACGTCTTCAGGCGATGGCCAAATACACTTTCTGAACATTGATTTAAGCGTTGTTGTGCCCCTAGTTGCCCCGACCCTAAGGCGGGGCTTTTTTCTGTATGGACCAGTGTCGTCTTTCGTTTCCCATAAATAGCAGGATCAAGTTTCGTATAGATTTCATTCCAGCAAAGTTCAGCCAATTGATCTGCTGTCTCGATATTTCCGACACGTCCGTTCCGTTTTTCTATCAGTTCTAGCACCTTGCCTGCAAGCTCCCTCATTCTCGCCCCAAGATTGTTATATTTGTCTGCGTAGAATTCCGGGACGAATTTCGAATCTTCTTTGATAGAGTTTTTTGATTTTTTGAGGAGATTGGCTTCTGCCTTCAGGATGTTAATGCCTTTCTTTTCTGCTTAAATCATGTCGCTACCAGCTTGTTGTCGATAGAGGAAAGTAACATAGGCAGCGATAATCGATCCGGCCTTCAGAAGATCCTCCTTTTCTTTGGTGTTGAAACGATTCCACGTATTACGATTAAGCGCTGCCGCTCCGCCTGCGGCATATAGACCGCCTAGAACGTTAGTAGTTATGTTTTTTGACAACATCATGGAGATTGAAGTTCGTCAGTTCTGTGGGTGAGAGGAAGGTGCAATCGACAACACCTTGCTGGAGTGCTTCATAAACTTCATTTTCCAGGATTGCCAATGGTGATCCCCCGAAATTCTTCGCCCAGCAAGCGAAGGAAGCGCAAGATATTCGCGAGCGCTTGCTGTTTAGTTTTCAACCGTATTTACTGGATCATTACAGAACATTACATAAGCGGATGTAGATACAACCGAGGTATAAATCGGGTTGTTTGACGCGAATTCGTTCTCACATTCCGGGCAGTTTAGCATTATATATTCCAGAATGGCCCGGGAATAAGCGTAGCCTTCTTTAACCGATACTATACTCTGCAGCGCTTGATGTGTTGGGCCGGTAGTTATTCAGGGCTATTTTGAGGACTCAGAGGGTCATCAAAAATACGGTTTTACTGATCAACAGATAGATCCATTCGTTCAGGCGGTTTTGAGTTTTGCGAGAGAACTTCGTGATCAGTATTGCCAAGGCAATCGACGAGTTGATCTGCTTGGCGTGTGCCAGTGGCAGGAAAATGGCGATGAGCAGGTAGTAGCAAGCAACTATAGTGATTCTGCCGGGCAGGGGGTGTTGAACAGAAATCGGGCCAGTATATCCAGGCTGATGTGTATCATCATCAGGGCCATGAGGACCCCGCTTCGAATTGTAACTATCTTATTGATCTTGTTAATCAATACTTCGAAGCTCTCCGCAACTTGTGACCAGTTCTTGTACTATTTACTTTTGTACTCATTACTATGACCGCCCCCTATTTAAAGATTGATATACGGTTGGAAGGGGCCTGCTTCGGGTAGAAGCAGGCCATGATGGAAGTTCAATCAGTTCGCGGTATATCCTCCATCTACAACGATTTCTGCACCATGTACGAAGGATGATTCGTCGGATGCGAGAAACAGCACCGCTTTTGATACCTCGTCGGGTGTGCTGGGCCGGTTCATGAGCGTGGGGCCAAGAAGCGCTTTACGGGTTTCTTCATCCGTGTGCAGCAAGTCCTTGGTCATGGGCGTATCGATCACTCCCGGGTGCACTGAGTTCACGCGGATATTAAAGTCTGCGAGGTCCACGGCGCAGGACTTGGTCATCAGCCGTACAGCGCCCTTTGATGCGATGTACGCGCCAGCGCTTGGCGCGCCGACGATGCCATAAATGGATGAAATATTGATAATTGAGCCGCCGCCACTTTCCTTCATGATAGGCACGGCTTCCCGGATGCCGAGAAAGGTTCCACGTACGTTTATATCGAACGTTCGATCCCATTCTTGGTTATTGGTCTCATGGACTGGTTTGAGAATGAGTGTTCCCGCGTTGTTGACCAGGATGTCCAGCCTGTCGGCCTTTTTTTTGATCGATTTGATCGCAGCCTTCCAGTCAGCTTCACTGGATACGTCCAGTCTCAAAAACTCAGCGTCTCCTCCCTGGCCTCGAATTGCTTCCACGACCTGCTTGCCGTTTCCCACGTCAATGTCACAGACGAATACTTTTGCTCCCTCAGCAGCCAGTAGTTCCGAGTGGGATTTTCCCATCCCCATGGCACCACCGGTAACCAAGGCAACTTTTCCAGTTACTCGTTTCATCATTGTTTCCTTGAGTCTGCTCAGATGACAGAAGAGGGCAGGTTTGTTAACTGCCCCGTTCCTTAGTTGACATGCGTTGCTCAGTTGGTGAATTCGAGCGTCGAATAGTTGTCTTCAACTACGGCCTGAAGCTCTTGCCGGTAGGCGCCAAGCCCGGCCATGTAGAAACGGACGGTGTTTTTCTTGCCCGGTATATTTGCGCCGAAGATCCATGACTGGGCTTTGGGAAAAAGCGTCATATCGGCAATCGATTGGCAGGTTTCTACCCAAGTTTCCTGTGCCTCCGGTTTCGGTTCTATGGTTTTGTGGCCGTTCCGTTCGGTCACTGCAATCGCATCGGAAATCCACTCAACCTGGGTCTCAATGCTTGGTGGAAGGTTGGTGAAGGGACCGTTGGGGCCCAAGATCATGAAGAAGTTCGGGAAATCCGCTTCCATTACCCCCAAATAGCCCAGGGGGCCGTCCTTCCATTTATCTTGAATGGTGATGTTATTACGGCCCTTGAGGTCGATCCGCGTATAGTTTCCTTCAACGGCATCGAAGCCTGTTGCAAAGATCACCGCATCCAGCTCAATCTCCTTGCCGCTTTCAAGGAGAATCCCGTTTTCAGTGAACTTTGAAATCGGATCGGCTTTAACATCTTCAAGAGATACGTTATCGCGGTTATACACCTCGTAGTAGTGATTGCCACACAGGGGACGTTTAGCGTAGAGATCGCTGGGCATCAGTTTCTTGGCGGTCTCGGGATCCTTAACGATCTGAGCAATTTTCCGCTTGATAAAGTTTGCTGCAGCGTCGTTAGCCTCTTGGTCTGTTGCAATATCCGAAAATGTTTCGAACATGAACCGAAAGCCACCGCCTTTGTTCCAGATTTCCTCGAAGACGCGTTCACGTTCTTCTTCCGAGACTGAGGTGGCAGGCACGGTGCTCTCTTCAAAGCCGAAGGCAACAGCAGATGATTTCACCTGATCCCAGATAGCGTCATAGTTGGCTTTGTATTCCTGAATTTTCTTCTCACTTTCGGGCCAGTTTCCAATCGGTACCACGTACTGTGGAGACCGTTGAAATACCGTCAGGTGTTCTGCAGTTTCGGCCATCGCAATAATAACCTGGACCCCGGTAGAACCTGTGCCGACAACGCCAACTCGCTGTCCGGAGAGATCCGTTCCTTCAGGCCATGCACCGGTGTGAACGATCTCGCCTTTGAATGTGTCCATTCCATCGAAAGGCGGTTTGTTGGTTGCTGACAGAAGGCCCAGGCCGGTTACCAGATATTTTGCGGTAACCATCTGATCTTTGTCTGTCCAGACTCGCCAGATTTGGGTAGCTTCGTCGAAATGGGCAGCAGTTACCTTGGTGTGGAACTGGTAGCTGCGCCGAAGGTCGTAACGGTCAGCCACATCGTTCAGATAGTCCAGAACTTCGGGCTGCGTCAGATAGCGGTTCTTCCACCGGGCGTTTTCCAATCCCTCCTTGTCGAAGGAGAATCGATAGCAGAAGCTCTCGGTATCTGATAATGCGCCAGGGTAGCGATTCCAGTACCAGGTACCACCAACGTCGCTGGCGTTGTCGTAGGCCTGAACTCTCAGCCCCTGTTCATCCCGCAGTTTGTGAACGGCATAGAGTCCTCCGAATCCTGCGCCGACTACAACGGCGTCAAAATCGGGAGTCTCGGTTCTTGTATTTGTGGTTTTCTCATTCATGTGAGTTTCCTCTTCGAACACAATTGATCCCCGGAGCCAGAAGCGCCCCGTTTCCTCGTTTGTTGTTAATTCACGGAATGCCCGCGCCGGCAATTACCCGCGCGGGAGAAGAGGTATCAGAGGTTCTGATACCAATCGGCTATACGATGTAGTTCCTCGTTTGCTTCCGGTGCGCGGCCCGAGAGGGCGGGAAACACGTGCTGCATGCCAGGCACCACAGAAAGCACAGTTTTAACACCCTGGTCTTTGGCCTTGGCGTGAAGGCTCTCTGAATCACTAAGCAACGTTTCGGCACCTCCAGCGGTAATATAAAGGGGTGGGAAACCGGTGAAATCGTTTTCCAACGGATTGGCTAATGGATCGAGTGGATCGGTTTTGTCGCCGAGAAACATGCCCGCCATGCCTTCCAGGATTGGTTTTCCAACGAGTGCATCGGTTGAAGCATTGGATTCAAGAGTGGCGCCGCGCAGCGCCATATCGAGCCACGGAGAATAGGCGATCACGGCCCCCGGCAGGGGAAGCCCCAGATCACGGAACTTAAGCACGCTGGCAATGGCTAGATTGCCTCCGGCGCTATCGCCTGCGGTGATCAAGTTGTTTGCTTTGTAACCTTGGTCCAGCAACGCTTTGTAAGCGGATACAGCATCCTCAATCTGGGCAGGAAAGGGATGTTCCGGTGCTCGGCGGTAGTGGAGAATTACGGCCTGAACGTTAAGGGCCTTGGCGAGGTGCCCGGCCATTTTACGATGGCTGTCTGCGGACCCCACAGCGAAGCCGCCACCATGTGTGTAAATGATGGCCCGTGAGCTATCCGCACCGTCTGGCAATGCCCAGATGGCTTCAACGCCGCCAACATGGTCGCTCTTATAGCGAACGTTTTCTGGTTCCAGAGCAGGCTGGCCCCATTCATCAAACATGCTACGCAGGTTTTCAATGGAAAGATCAGGATTGGCAGTCATTCTATTGGTCCAATCCTGATAAAGGTCGCGCAAGACATTGGATTCGCTGCTAATTGTCATTGTTTTTTCCTCTTGGTTTTTTGCTAATGAATACAACGTCTTTCAGCCCCTTACATAAACGATTGCGACTTGCGGATTACGCTGGTGCTGAAGACTTTCAGTTGCAGATTAAATCCCGATCAATTCTGAGTATTGAAGATTTCTGTCCAGATATTGGAGCATCTTGTTTTTTTCAGAATGAGCCGGTTGTTGTTTTTATTTCGAGGATGGCTTGATGTTGATGAGGAGGTTTCGCTTCAAAGGTTTGTACAAAAGAAAAATAACTCCATTCAATCCAGAAAGTAAAAATAACGGGATGATAATTCGCAAGTTCTATTAGTTGAATCGTTCAAAGCCGATAATCCAGATATTCGTATCGGGTACAGGCGGGTTTTATAAATAGTGCTATTTGAATCGGTATCTATCTGAACCATGGGAGTAACAACAATGTCGAATCAGGTTGAGGGCGACGGAGCATACATCCGTTATGAGTTTTCGGAGTTCGCGGGCAAATTGGAACCGGTAAAGTACGAGATACCCGTTCCGCAAGGAAATGAGGTTTTGCTGAAAGTCGATTACTGCGGTGTTTGCCATAGTGATGTTCATGTGCATGACGGCTATTACGGCCTTGGCAATGGTAAAAAGCTAAATCTCGGAGACCGTGGAATAAAGCTGCCGGTAACACTTGGCCACGAAGTTGTGGGAACTATTGTGGCTGTGGGCGAGGATGCCAGCGATGCATCGGTCGGCGAGCGGAGGTTAATCTATCCATGGATTGGTTGTGGCGAATGTTCTGTGTGTCAGCGGGGCGAAGAAAATCTGTGCGGTAAGCCTGCTTCACTCGGCATTTTTAAACCCGGTGGTTATTCGGAATACATTACGGTTCCCCATCCGCGTTACCTGGTAGATCTTGGCAATCTCAACCCTGCAAATGCATCTCTGTTGGCCTGTTCCGGCCTGACAACCTTTTCAGCGATCAAGAAAATTCAGCCGTTGCACGAAGAAGAGTATGTGATTGTTATTGGCTGCGGTGGGCTTGGCCAATTGGCAATCAGAACGCTGAGATCCGCCGGAATCAGTAACATTGTTGCCGTGGATGTTTCCGAGGATAAAAGAGAGATGGCTAAGAAGGCCGGCGCAAAAGTCGTCCTCGATCCCCGTAGCGTAGATGCGACTGATGCGTTGACTCGGGAGGCAGGCGGGAATTGCATGGCTGTTCTGGACTTCGTCGGCAACGAACAAACTGTTGAGTTTGGCCTTAAGGTTCTGAGGAAGGGGGGGAAGCTGGTCGTTGTCGGTTTACATGGTGGCGAACTGCGCTATCCGATTCCTTTCCTGGTCACGAAGGCAGTTACAATTATCGGCTCCTATACAGGAACACTGGCTGAAATGAAAGAGCTGGTAACGTTTGCGAATCAACATGATCTTCTAGACATTCCCGTAGAAATTCGGGCCCTTGAGAGGGCTGAATCTGCCGTGGAAGACCTGTCCGATGGAAAGGTTTCCGGACGAATAATTCTCAAGAATTAATGGAGCATAGACTTACTACTTGAAGTCAATGCTAACAGTTGACCAAGATTTTAATTAAGGCATGAATCTTGAGTATATTTCTACCTTTGCCTCGGTTGGGTTTTACCGAGGCTTTTTTATAAATCTTTAAAATAATAAATAGATAAATGGCCCTTATGCCACTCGGTGGTCAATTGTTTTGGTAAAAGTTAAATTGATAAGTAGAAGTTATAGAAGATATGTTGATCATATAATGGCTAATTTGTTTAGAAGTTAGTAAGTTAGTTCGCAAATTAATAAGTTTTGGAGAGCGGAATGGCACTTGATAAAGAGACTTTGAACCAATTTATTGACAGCGTCCGGCGATATGTCCGGGAGCGCCTGGTTCCGCTGGAAATGCAGGTCGCGGAAGAGGATCACATACCCGAAGGGGTCATCGAGGAAATGAAAGAGATGGGACTCTTCGGGCTATCAATCCCGGAAGAGTTTGGTGGTCTTGGGCTCACCATGAGTGAAGAAGTAGCCATCATTCAGGAGATGGGGTACACGTCACCGGTGTTTAGGTCGATGTTTGGTACCAACGTAGGCATTGGTTCCCAAGGCATTATCATCGACGGCACCCCCGAACAGAAAGCAAAATACCTTCCAAAACTCGCCTCCGGCGAACTGATTGGTTCATTTGCACTGACGGAAGCGGACGCCGGTTCCGATGCGGGCTCGATCGTGACGACGGCACAGCGAGACGGCGACGAATACGTCATCAATGGCAGCAAACGTTATATAACCAACGCGCCTCGGGCGGGTGTTTTCACGGTGATGGCCAGAACTGGAAGTCGGGAGGAAGGCAGTCGGGGTGTATCCGCTTTTCTGGTGGACGCGGATTTACCGGGCATCTCGTTGGGGCAGCCCGACAAGAAAATGGGCCAGAAAGGTTCTCATACCTGCGACGTGATTTTCGAAGATGTTCGAGTGCCGGTATCTGCCATGATCGGAGGAAAGGAAGGGCAGGGTTTTAAAACAGCGATGAAAGTTCTGGACAGGGGCCGGTTGCACATAAGTGCACTGAGCGTTGGTACAGCCAAAAGGCTAATAGACGAGAGCCTCGCCTACTCGACCCAGAGAAAACAATTCGGCACTGAAGTCGCCAACTTTCAGTTGGTCCAGGCAATGTTGGCTGACAGTCAGACTGAGTACTACGCCGGCAAATGCATGGTGGAGGAAACCGCGCGAGCCTATGATTCCGGTGCCGCGGTGTCCATGAATGCTTCCAGCTGCAAGCTCTACTGCACCGAAATGGTAGGCCGTGTCGCGGACCGCGCAGTGCAGATCCATGGTGGCGCCGGTTATATCAGTGAATATTGTGTCGAGCGATTCTATCGGGATGTACGTCTGTTTCGGCTTTACGAAGGCACTTCTCAAATCCAACAGTTGGTTATTGCCAAGCAAATGATTCGCAACGCTGAAAGCTCACTCTGACCTAGGAGTTTGGTATGTCTGGTCCATTATCAGGAATTCGAGTACTTGATTTGTCCCGCGTTATGGCAGGCCCCTGGTGTACCCAGATCATGGCTGATTTGGGGGCTGAGGTCATCAAGGTCGAGCGCCCAGAACAGGGAGATGATACCCGTCATTGGGGCCCTCCCTGGCTTAGGGATAAGGCAGGTAATCCTACCAAGCAGTCGGCTTATTACCTCTCTGCCAATCGTGGCAAGTACTCTGTGACTATCGATATTGGTAAACCAGAGGGCCAGGCGCTGATCCGTGAATTAGCCGCAGGTTGCGATGTTCTGGTAGAGAACTTCAAAACCGGTGGGTTGGAGAAAAAGGGGCTAGGCTATGGGGACCTCTCAGCGCTGAATCCCGGTATTGTTTACTGTTCGATCACAGGGTTTGGACACACCGGCCCCATGGCTCATAACGCAGGCTACGATTACCTGATTCAGGCTCAGTCGGGATTGATGAGTATCACCGGTGTGGCGGATGGGAAACCTGGGGCGGGGCCGCAACGCGTGGGTATGGCGGTGGCTGATTTGACCACCGGGATGAATGCAGCGATCGCCGTTCTTGCCGCTATTCATCACCGCACGAAAACAGGTGAGGGGCAGCATATTGATATGGCCCTACTGGACGTTCAGGTCAGTTGGTTGGCGAACCAGGCTCTGAATTACTTTTGTAGCGGCAGTATCCCCGGCCGAACAGGTGAATATCATCCCAATCTTGCACCCTACCAGCCGTTTCCCACTAAAGACGGCCAGGTAATCATTGCCGTTGGTAATGATGCCCAGTTCCATCGTCTTTGTGGCGTCATGCGATGCGAAGAACTGCCGAGGGATCCGCGGTTTGCAACAAATCCGGAGCGGGTTGTTCATCGACAGGAGCTTGTCGGAAAGCTGTGTGAGTACACCCGCTTGAGGACTAGTCGGGAGTGGATGGATTGCCTCGGTAAAGTACAAGTGCCGTGCGGCCCCATTCAGAATATTGCAGAGGTTTTTGAAGATCCGCAGGTCAAGGCCCGGAACATGAAGCTGGAATTGGAGCATCCGCTTCTTGGTAAGGTTCCGGGAGTTGCGAATCCAATCAAGTTTTCCAAAACCCCGCAGCGATACGAAAAGGCACCTCCCTCACTTGGGGAGGATACGGTCGCAATTCTTGAGAGAGATCTCGGCAAATCAGCTGAAGAAATCCGGAATCTCCAGGCTCGGGGAGTCGTCTGACTTCCGTCCGTTGACCTCAATCCCACTTAAGTTACGTGTTCAGATTTCGACTCCATCTTTCAATAGAGGAACGATTCACATATGTTGGTCTCTTATCAACAACTTGATGATCTCGGTATTATCAGCATCGACAACCCCCCTGTAAATGCATTATCCCAGGGTGTGCGCGAGGGCATTTGCGACGCGGTAAAGTTGGCGCAGGACGACGGCACCAAAGCAATTGTTGTCTTGTGCGAGGGGCGAACATTTAGCGCAGGTGCGGATATCAATGAGTTTGGCAAACCAATGCAGGAGCCGACGCTGCCTCAGGTGAACGCGGCTCTTGAATCTTCAGCCAAGCCTGTTATCGCCGCTATACATGGATCCGCGTTGGGCGGCGGGTTTGAGCTGGCTTTGAGCTGTCACTACCGGTGTGCATTAACATCAGCTTCAGTCGGTCTCCCGGAAGTTACCTTGGGGCTACTGCCCGGCGCGGGTGGAACCCAGCGTTTACCTCGCCTGGCAGGGGTGAAGGCTGCTCTGGATATCATGACAACCGGTAAAAAAATCAGTGCGACGGAAGCTCGGGATCTTGGTGTTTTTGATCGGGTTTTTGACGGCGATCTTGCTCGTTGCGCCATGGAATATGCCCGCGAACTCATCACTAAAGGGGTGCGCCCGAGACATGTCCGCGATCTCTCCATCCCGAAAGGCAGCTTCGACAAAGACTCCTTCGAGAGTTATCGAGGCCACCTGAATAAGCGTAAGAGAGGCCAGGAAGCACCACAGAAAATAGTGAGTTGCGTTGAGGCGGCCATGGAAATGCCGTTTAAAGAAGGGCTGGCTTTTGAGCGTTCCCGATTCATGGCATGTGTCAAATCTGAGCAGTCGGCTGCGTTAAGGCATATTTTCTTTGCGGAACGGCAGTCACCAAAGGTCCCCGGAATTGACAAGTCTGCTGCTTCCCGTGCCGTCCAGAGGGTCGGCATTATTGGCGCTGGGACTATGGGGGGTGGTATTGCCATGTCATTTGCCAACGCTGGCATCCCTGTGACCTTGCTCGAAATTAGTGAGGATGGGTTGGACAGGGGACTTGCGCTCATTGGGAAGAATTACGGTATGAGCGTAAGCAAGGGAAAGCTGTCGGAAGCCGAGGCGACAGAAAGAGAGGCGCTCATCAGCGGCACCACCAGTTTCCAAGAGCTTGCCAATGTTGATCTCGTCATTGAGGCGGTCTTTGAGAGCATGGCTGTGAAAAAGCAAGTGTTCGGTCGCTTGGATGAGGTATGCAGGAGAGGAACGATTCTGGCAACCAACACCTCCTACTTGGATGTGAACGAGATTGCGGCGTCAACTTCGCGCCCGCGGGACGTCGTTGGCTTGCACTTCTTCAGCCCCGCCAATCTGATGCGCTTATTAGAGGTCGTAAGGGCAGAGAATACGGCAGATGATGTAATTGCCACTGCAATGGCATTGGGTAAGCGTATAGGCAAGGTTCCGGTGTTGGCCGGTGTCTGTTACGGCTTCATTGGTAACAGAATGCTCAGACAATATGCCAGGGAAGCCCAGCTATGCTTGATTGAAGGTGCGGAGCCGGCCCAGATAGATGGTGTGCTGACAGGTTTTGGTATGGCCATGGGGCCGCTGGCGGTTGGTGATCTCGCTGGCCTGGATATCGGGTACAAGGCGCGTCAGGCCCTTACCGACGAGCAGAAAGGGAATCCCAAAAGTTACTGTATCGCCGATGCTCTGGTCGAACTGGGACGACTCGGCCAAAAAACCGGGGCAGGGTATTACGCGTATGATCCGGAAACTCGTGCTCGTTCAGCCGATCCGGTAGTCCTAGAAGTTATCAGGGCGCAAGCCGAAAAGCATGGCGTCAGGCGCTGCACCTTGTCCGATGAGGAAATTCTAAACCGACACCTGATGGCCTTGATTAATGAGGGCTTCCGACTACTCGAAGAGGGGATTGCACAGCGGCCAGGCGATATCGATGTGGTCTATGTAAACGGATACGGCTTCCCAGCATACCGTGGTGGTCCCATGTTCTATGCCGGTCAGCGCGGGCTTAAACATATATTAGAGTGTATTGAGACTCTTTATGCTGGCACAGGAGAATCCCATTGGGCGCCTGCTCCTTTGCTTAAGAAGCTGGTTTCCAGTAATCGAACGCTGGATGAGTGGAGCTCTTAGAAAAAGGGGATAATGGGAATAGCTGGCGTCACTCATTGAGCATAGCGCCAGCTTAATTGTTTCTGATTTGCCTGAAAGTCCACTGGGTCACTGCTTTGACTCACTCAGTTTTCGACGTAGGCAGCCGAAAATTTTGATTGATTTTCATTTATCTCTCTGAAATTCTAGAAGCTCACCCACCTCGCAATCGAACAGGTTGCACAGTTTGTCCAACGCATCCAGATCAATTCTCTGGGCCGTTTCTTTATACAGCAGGGTAATAGTGTTCCGGTTCAGCCCCGTCTCTCTCGCCACATCCACGATCTTCATTTTGCGCTCGCCCATTAGGCGTGCCAGGTGACATCGAATCACTCGCAACCATCCTTAATTAAAAAATGTCATCTTGAATAGCAAAAAGTGCTTGCAAATGTACTTTTGCTGCCTAAAATGTCATTTAGGATGACATTCTGACACGGAGAATGTCTTTTGTTGATCTAGGGTAGCGCAACAGAAGGAACATTTCGATGGAAAATTCCTACACCTATCTGACCACTGAAGAACTTGCTGGCCGCATCAAATACGACTGCCGGACAATTCGTCAATGTCTTAAGGATACGGTTCTGCTGGAGGGTAAGCATTACATCAAGCCTTTTGGCCGGAGGAAAATTCTCTTTCTTTGGGAGGAAGTGGAAAAGGAAATGCTGGTCAGTGCTTGCGAGCACGAACACCTCTCAATTCCTATGGCAAGTGGAGCGGTATGTCATGGGTAAGGTGAGAGAGCGTAAGGAGACCGGCAAGCTTTATCTGGATTTTATGTTCCAGGGGCTGCGGTGCAGGGAGCAGACCGCGCTGCCGGATACGCCGGCCAATCGTAAAAAATGCGAGGCACTCCTTCAGAAAGTTGAGGCCAAAATCCTCCTGAGTGAATTCGATTATGCTGAATTCTTCCCGGGCAGCAAGAACCTGAAAAAACTGGCCAAGGCAGGGGCGCTTTCTGAAAACGGTAGGGCTTCAAATGCAATGGGCGATCCGGATCAGCAATCCAATCAGTCGCCACTGTTCTCTGATTTCGCCGATCTGTGGCTCCAAGAGAACAAGATCCAATGGCGTGCCTCTCATCTGCGTAATGTCGAGTCCATTCTTGAAAGCTCCCTTAAGCCGGCGTTCAAAAACAAGCGCCTGACCGAGATCACCAAAGCGCACATCTTGGCGGCGCGCAACAAGCTGGGGGCCCGCAAGGGCAGGGGAGGCAATGCCCAGATGGCCCCCAAAAGCATTAATAGCCACATGGCGATCCTGCGGATGATTCTGACAGAGGGGGCCGAGCGCTACGACTTCGCTAACCCCTATCGCAACATCAAGCCGTTGAAGCTGAAAAAGGTCCAGATCGAACCATTCTCGATGGATGAGGTAGATAAGATCACCAAGTACGTGCGGGAGGACTACCGCAACTATTATCAAGTCCGCTTCTTTACGGGCATGCGCACGGGCGAGATCGATGGCTTGAAGTGGGAGCACGTTGATTTTGAGAAGCGCGAGATTCTCGTTCGTGAGACGCTGATCAATGGTAAGACCGAGTACACCAAAACCGATGGCTCCCAGCGGGAAATCCCTATGTTCGGCCCGGTTTATGAAGCACTCAAGGCTCAGCATGCGGCAACTGGCAAGCTGAGCAAATTCGTATTTTGCAATCGTCTTGGTGAGCCGCTTGACCACAACAACGTGACCAAGCGCGTTTGGTACCCCTTACTTCAAGCACTGAATTTGAAAAAGCGGCGGCCTTATCAGACACGGCATACCGCAGCCACATTGCTGCTGGCATCCGGAGAGAACCCTGAATGGGTGGCTCGAGTGTTGGGCCATGCCTCCACCGAGATGTTGTTCAAAGTCTACTCCCGCTTTATTCCGAATGTGACCCGTATGGATGGCAGTGCTTTCGAGCGCCTGATCCAAAACCGTGTAACCGCCAATCAGGAGGTGGATGATGAAACTGAATGAGCTTCGCCCGATTCTGCAGGAAACCTTCAAGGGCGCTTATCGGCTGACCGGGCGGGTGGCGTGTTTTGACGACGAGGGCATTCCCTATCTTAAATTGCGTCTGAGTAGCTGTGTTCACGATTATGTGGTGCTGGCGGTGATTGACTCCATTACTGTCCCGGAGCGCTTGGGGCATATGGAGTTAGTCGTGGTGAAAGGGCAGGTTTGCGTTGGTCAGGAGGAGAGCGCCATCCTGCTGACGGACATCCGTCGGCCGCTTCTGACCGATGTAGCCCGTCTGCCGGCACTACAGACTCTGCCGCGCACGCTCTGCCCAAAGCCGGAAGCACTGGACCTGTTGGTTGATGCGGTAAGGTCTTTGGAATCAGAACCGTTACAGGTCTTTATCAAGCGAGTATTGGAACGCCGTTACAGGTTGGAGATTTTCCTGAAAGCTCCGGCCAGCAAGAACTATCATCATAATGAGCCCGGCGGACTACTGAGTCATTCTTTGGAGGTGGCGCAGAACGCTCTGGAAATGGCGCAAATCAATGAGCCCGAGATGCCTCGTGAACTACAGGAATTGGGATTCGTTGCCGGTTTGTTGCACGACATCGGAAAAACCTATACCTATGATGTCGATGGCAAACCTACGGCTACCGCAAGGCTGTGCGACCATGCCGACTTGACCCTGGAAGCGTGTGCCTATGGCCTTTCATATCTCGATGAGGCGGCTCCCGACGCAGCACTTGTGCTGAGGCACATTTGGACTTGTGCCTCTCCTGGCGCGCGCTACGGAACCAACCCCGCCATGACTTTAGCGCGCTATGTTCGTGATGCAGATGCCCAGAGTGCGATGGCGGACAATCAGCGGAAGGCCTATCAAAAGCGCCAGCCAATCGGATTTGGGCGGCTTGGAAGCAATGTGTATTGGAGCCCGTCGGTCTCGGCTCATGAATAAAGCAAATAAGAAAACGTTCATGGGGCGTGGGCACGATGTTGCCACGCCCTTTTTTATTTGAGTGTGACCTAGAAAGAATCAAGTGCGCTTTCTAAACAAAAGCGAACATTCGAGTCAGGGCTTTTTACAGGCTCCAAGCCAATCACAGCCATTTCGTCCAGTATGATTGGCAGAACAAATTGCAGACGCTGAATGATCACATGGCAGAGATGCCATTGCTCGGCTAAGCTATTGTTTTATCGCTTTATGTGTAGCGCTATTAATGGTTCAAAGTCAGTAATAATGACATGTTCAAATTTATGCAATGATAAAGCGCCATGGCTGATTACTGTTAGGCCTTTCCTATTGGATCGGGTCGTGGTGACCTAAACAAGAATGATAATCTGGAGATGTAAGTGATCAATCGCGGTTCTGAATGGCATAGATGGGAGCCGCATATCCATGCTCCCGGCACTATCCTCAACAATCAGTTTGGTGTATCCGACCCCTGGAGCACCTATCTCTCGACGCTCGAAGCCTTAACGCCGAAGGTCGAGGCCGTCGCGGTCACGGACTACTACGTTACCGACACTTACGAGGAATTACTTCAGCATAAGGATGCAGGCCGATTGCCCGATGTGGCGCTAATCTTCCCTAACATCGAGCTGCGCCTCTCCGTGGCAGCGAAAACGGGCTTCGTGAACGTCCATTTGTTGGTCAGCCCTGAAGACCCTGAACACCTCTCAGAGGTGAAGCGCATTTTGAAGCGCCTTCAATTCCATGCTTTTGGCGATCGCTTCGACTGCACGCGCGAGGAACTGATAAAGCTGGGCAAGCATGCAGATACAAACATCACTGACGACGGCGCTGCGCTCCGACACGGTGCTACACAGTTCAAAGTCGACTTCGATCAATTGCGAAAGGTTATCGCCGAGAGCGAATGGGCGAAAAAGAACATTTTGATCGCTGTTGCTGGTGGTTCCAGTGACGGCACTTCTGGCGTCCGTCAGGCCGCGGACGCGACCGTGCGCCAGGAGATAGAGAAATTCGCGCACATCATCTTCTCCAGCAGCACCGCACAGCGTGAATTCTGGATCGGCCAACGGAACGTCAGAGTCGAAGAACTGCGCTCGCGCTATGACGGGTGTAAGCCGTGTCTCCATGGCAGCGATTCCCACGACCAGAAGTCCGTTGGGCAGCCAGTCGACAATCGCTTCTCGTGGATCAAAGGGGCACTGACATTCGACGCCCTACGACAAGCCTGCATCGATCCCGAAAGCCGGGCCTATGTCGGCGAGAAACCGCCAAGCTCGGCCATGCCGTCGCAGGTTATCTCGCATGTACACTTTGAGGATGCAGATTGGGCGGCCACGCCCGATATTTCGCTCAATCCCGGCCTAGTTGCCATCATCGGCGCGCGGGGATCGGGCAAGACGGCACTGGCCGATGTGATCGCCGCCGGTTGCGATGCAATAACTCCAGCTGGCTGGGGGACTGACGATAACGTCAGCCCATCGTTCCTCACACGCGCACGCAAACTGATCGGGGACGCCTCCGCGACACTGACCTGGGGCGGCGGCGCGACCGAGACGCGTGCGCTTGATGGCCGTGACGCGAACGGCCATATGTCGTTCCCTCGTGCGAGATATCTTTCTCAGCAATTCGTCGAGGAACTGTGTTCGGCCAAGGGTGTCTCCGATGGTCTCGTCAATGAGATCGAGCGCGTTATCTTCGATGCCCACTCGCAGGATGACCGCGAGTGGGCGCTTGACTTCACCGAGCTCCGCGACCAACGGACTGCTCGCTTCCAGCAAGCACGTGAGCGTGAGGCGGAGGCGATCGCCGACATTTCCGACAGTATCGCTACCGAGCTCGAGAAAGAGAGCCTCGTTGCCAGCTTGAGCAAGCAGGTTGAGCAAAAGAAGAAGCTGATCGCCGGCTATACGGCTGATCAGGCTAAGCTGGTGGTCAAGGGTACCGAAGCGCAGGTCGCAAGGCACACCCAGCTCAGCGAAGCGGCGCAGAAACTAAGGGCCAAGATACAAGCCTATAATAATCAGCGCCGAACCTTCGTCGCTCTGCAGGACGAGGTTCGCAGTATGCGCGCCACAGGCGCGCCTGAAATGCTCCGTCAGATCCAGGCACGACATAACAACAGTGGCCTAGATGCCAATCAGTGGAACGAGTTTCTGCTGATTTATAGGGGAGATGTCGACAAGAGCCTCACGGCCTACACCTCATGGGCTGACGCTGAGGTTCGCAAGCTCAACGGTGTTCCGCCACCGCCCGGCGATCCCCATGTTGCCCTGATTGCCAATGACGCAGATCTCGCGATGCTTACACTTGCGCCGATCGTAGCAGAGATGGCACGACTTGAGGCGCTATTCGGCGCGGACAAGCTAGTTCGTGAGCAATACGCAGCGCTTACGAAGCGGATTGCGCAAGAGAATTCGGCGCTTCAGACCTTGGAAGCACGGCTCACTGACGCCAAGGGCGCGGCAGCGCGCCGGAAGGACCTGCAGACTGAACGTGACGACACCTATGGCCGCGTGTTCGACGCCATCATAAACGAGCAAAACGCGCTGGCTGGCCTATATGCACCGCTCATGGAGCGCCTTTCCTCATCATCGGGCACACTCAAGAAGCTTAGTTTTTCAGTCCGCAGGATTGCCGATGTCCAGACCTGGGGCGCGTTTGCCGAAGAGGAACTCCTCGACCGGCGTAAGGCGGGTCCATTTTACGGGCGCGGCTCGTTGATCGCAGCCGCGACGGACGCGCTCAAACCTGCATGGGAAACCGGCTCTGCCGCTGAGGTTCAGGCTGCCATGACCGCCTTTATGGGAAAATACCTGAAAGACCTCTTATCGCACGCGCCATTTTCCCCAACGCAGCAAACTGAATTCCGCGCGTGGTCGAAGCGGTTCGCACACTGGCTTTTCGGAACCGAACACATTGCCATCCGCTACGAGATTTCCTACGACGGTGTCGACATTCGCAAGTTGTCGCCAGGCACGCGAGGGATCGTCCTGTTGCTGCTCTACCTCGCGCTAGACGACTCCGACGACCGACCGCTGATTATCGACCAGCCAGAGGAAAATCTCGATCCAAAGTCAGTCTTCGACGAGCTGGTGGCGCTGTTCATCGCGGCGAAGGCGAAACGCCAGGTGATCATGGTCACACACAACGCCAATCTCGTGATCAACACCGACGCGGATCAGATAATCGTCGCCGAAGCTGGTCCGCATCTCTCAGGTGGTCTGCCGCCGATCAGCTATGTAGCGGGTGGGCTAGAGGACGCAGCGATCCGCAAAGTGGTTTGTGACATCCTTGAAGGTGGCGAAGCCGCTTTCCGGGAACGAGCGAGGCGGCTTCGCGTCCGTCTCGATCGATAGGTTGGACTATGACGCTAAGCCCGTCCGCGACGAATACAGCGTCGCGGTGATCCTTGGGGGCATGCTGGAGCAGTCAGCTTACGGTGTCCGCCTAATAATTGGCTGCGCAGCGACCGTTTTTTTACTGTTCCACGGCTCAAAACCGGCGCGTGAACCGGGCGTTAGACAAAGAAGAAGGGCGCTATGAGGGAAGGCGACTCAGATAACCCATTATTGGAAGCTCTGAAGAATTCGATGCAAGAGGTACAGAAGAAATCCGCTGAGCATGAAAAGCTAAGAGCATCCAAAGAATACCAATCAGAACTCGGTTTTTTGAGACGAACGGTCCAAGATTTTATTCATACGCTACGGCTATGTGAACTTGCTGCGTCAAGATGGCAGGATTTTGGAGAAAAATATCTCCTGCCTCGACACTTTGACGACATAGTTGAGGCAGCTCTGACAGCGCAGTTGGCGGTTGAAAATGGAGCGTTGAACCCTGCACGCCGAGAATTGCGGTACATGCTCGAGGTGGCTGTCAATGTTGCATATGTTGATGAAATTCGAGCAAAAGATTCTTTTGATGAGAGAGTTGCTTTTTATAGAGGAAAAAAGTTAATAAAAGCAACGTTGATCACGTTTTTGAACTTCCCCTTCGACTGTTCGGCGAACACAAGAATGATTTTGCAGCTAGTGTTCGTTCGGCCTGGGTTAGGGCTTCCAACTACGTTCATCTGACCAAAAGAAGAATTGACGAGAAACTACACTTGAGGGAACAGGGATTATCCTTAGGCATGGAAACCATCGACATGCTTGAGGATATCGTTTCTGAAGTCAACGAGGTATGTAGTATCGTTGTTGCGCTAACCTTTGAAACTATCGGACCTTCTTTTACAGGCGATCTGCTCGTAAATTCCCTAGATGAACAGGATGAATGGGCATTCCATGCCAATGGCTATATCGCGTTAATCGATACCCACTTTGACTATAAGCATGAACGCCAAGGCAGGCTCGAAGAAATACACCAGAGAAGGGAAAATCGGATTAAGTATCCTGTGTAAGTCTTCCCTGTCTGACCAGGGCGTCAACGGGACCGGTTTTCCGCTGGCGCTCCAAACCGGCCCGTTACGCCGGCGTTATGTGTATTTATACAGGCTGTATGCTTGAACAGTTATTGATGAGCGTGTGGGCTGGTTTTTGTACAAAAATCGTACACGAATCGGTAGGTTAATCCTGGAATGTTTGCACCCTTGAGGAGGGTTCAATATGGCTGTCAAGTACACACCAACAGGCGAAGTTCACAGCGGTAACAAAGGCGGTAAAACTGGTTGCGGTTTCGATACCCGTGACAATCCTAGCCACTGGGTTTCATCGCATGAAAGAATCACTTGCGGCAAGAACGGCTGCAAAAACTGATTCCTACATGGTTTGTTTCCGCTGCAGTTGGCGGATATAAAGTCAATCCGGGGCAAACCACATAACCAGTCAGTTAAGTACGTTCCGGCCCGCGGCCGCCGCTTGTCATCGGCGTTACGTGTAAGTGATCGAGAGATGGAACAGTTCAAGTCGCTCGAAGAGCTAGACAAAATGGATGAGAAGCACCGGCTCATGGGCGCGGTGTGTGGTGCAGTGCCGGACCTAGAGAAAATGCACGATGCTCTTTCAGCAGAGTCTCTTAATGATGAGGTTCCGGACGATTTGAAGGGACAGTTCAATATTGCCCGAAACATGGCGCTCTACACGTATTTCTTTTACGCGCTTGCACCCGAAGTTCACCTGAAAACCTACACCATTATTGAGCATGCGCTAAAGCTCAAAGCTAACTCAACAAAACGTTTAATGCTTCGAAATCTACTTCACATGGCTGTTGAAAACGAGTGGATTTCAGACTCGGGATTTAGGCACATTCAAGAGCCCAGCGATAGCAATGACTGGTGTAAGAAACTTCCCGAAATCATGCGGAATCTTAGGAATTCCCAGGCACATGGCTCAACACTACTTGTCGGAGATTGTCTCCACCATGTGAGGGTGTGCGCAGATTTTATCAATCAGCTGTTCCCAGATCGGGCAGCGACGTAACAAGGGGCGTACGGCGGGCGCCCTTTTCAGGGCGCTTCGCTCAGCGTTAGGATTTTCCATGATGGACTATACTAGGAGTTGGGAGGATTTTCTTAATCCTGAGATCCTCAAAACCAAACTGATCTCCGCTTCAATTTATCTTGCGGCTTTCGAGATTCTCAAGGACTCAATCATTGAGCGAATTGAGACCTTTTTTACCGGTGGTTTTGGGCCGCAGGGCAATGTCCTATCGCCAGAGTATGAGACCGAGGTTAAATCCAGGCACAAAAGTAAGGTCAGAGCCTCCCTAGAATGGCTGAAGGATCATGAAGCAATAACTACAGAGGATATTGAGGCATTCGATAAAATCCGTGAGTCCAGAAACGAAGTTGCGCACGAAATGCCCAACCTCCTTGGAGGAGAGAGCTCTGTTAATTTTGCTCAGCAGTTCGAGCGGATGGTGGCTCTGTTGAGAAAAATCGAGGTTTGGTGGATTGTAAATTTCGAACTCGCTATCGACCCAGACTTCCGAGATGCTGAAATCGATGAAGACGGAATTATTCCAGGGCCTCTCCTGACGTTGCAGCTAATGCTTGAGATCGCATTAGGCGACCCTGAAAAGGCATCCTTCTACTATGACGAATTCCGAAAGCGGTCCAGAAAATCCTAATCAGGCCATCCACCGGATGGCAAAACCTGCGCTTTGCTCCGGTTTTACCAACGATGATGGCTAACGTTAGAGCTAATCCTTGATGATATTGAATTTTGACCCGGTAAAGACGTGGCTTCGGTATGGCATTTCCGACCTCTACTTCGGTTACGTCAACCAATCTAATGACGTATATCACTACGGCACATTCTTTTTCATCATGGCCGCGGAGAAACACCTGAAGGCGGTCCTGATAGAAAGCCGCAAGGATGAATATGAGTCAGTAGGGAGCCTCGAGGGAAAACGGAATGCAGTGGATAAAATAGCCAGAAGCTACTCCCACAGATTCGACCTCATGATCGAGCAAGTGGCAAAGGTGTACGAGCAGCATACAGGCAAGACGTTTTTGGAGCCGGAAGTCTTTGGTTACCCTTTAACGACGGTTGTCAAAACCATGCAAGAGGGATACATGGAGACTCGGTATCCGGTCGTTGCCCCCGCATCTCGCCGTTATCCGTTAGGTAAAGGCGATGATCTATACCATGAACCTTTGGGCTCCAGTTTTTTCACCGACTTTACCAAAACTATATGCCGAAGGTGTTGGTATTTTTTAGTTGTCAAAGGGCTGGATTATGCAGGTGTGTTTAGCTACATCGAAGAGCGCTACGGTGAAAGTAGAATGTTCGGGGCTTTCAAAACGGCCTACTTGGATGAGTTACCCACCAAGCTCTAACAAACTCAAGCAGCGGAGCAATTTTTCGCAAGCGCTGCAAATTGTCCGCTGTTGCAGGCATTTAAAATCACGGAGGAGTCGGCAGTGAAGGATTGGTTCGCTGAGTTTCTGGTGGTGCTGTCCCATTCAAAACGAACCCAGTGGGCTATTTTTCTGGGAGTCTTCGGCTTCGTTGCTATTAATCTTTGGGGCGATTATCAGCTATCGAACTTTGAGCTTTCTGGTCATATGGATTCAATAGGCGCAGCGATCAAAGAGAAGTTACTGAGGTGTTACGATAAAGTCGGTTTAGCGTGCCTGATCTCTTTCTTTCTGCTAGCAATTAAACTCTACCGCAAAGACAAGAAGCGACTGTATGCCATGGATTAAATTCTTAACAAGGCGCATCGACAAAAGCGGCGCGCTTTTGTTCCCCCCGCTGGGTCTCAGGCGCCGGTTACCGCAGGTTTTAGAACTATCAAGGGTTTCGTCTGATGCAATCAGTTATCAAGCACACAATTTATGTTTTCCTGGTTATTTTTGCGCTCACTGCTCTAGCTAGCTTGGGAGCACTGATCTATTTGTGGTATTCGCGAGGAACTGGGTCTGGAGTAGTCGATCTTCCCTATCTCAAGTGGTTACTTGGGGCAGTTATTGCTGAAGTTGTTGCTGTTGTGGTTCTCATTGCCAAGAAGGGACTAAAATATTTACCAGAAGTAGAAGTGAATAAAACAGAGGTGGAAACCTTGGAGTTTATGAAGAGATTCATAGATTCAGGGAGTTCTGTGGCAATTGTTAGCAATCGCGTAGCCTGGCTTCGGAAATCAGATCCCATAAAAGACGCTATTACCCAAATGGCACGCAATGGGACCTCATTGGAGATCATCACTCCCAATGAAGTGTCCCCGGATATTCGTGAACCATTAAGTGAAGCTGGTGTTCTTTTCTATACGACGGGCGAAGAGATACCTCCGGAGGCTCGCTTCACCCTCGTCGATGGGCATCGAAGCGGAGCGGAAAAGTTGGCCATTGCCCGTGGTGGTCATCCCGATCACGAAATTACTATCTTCGATAACAGTTCAGGCCCACAAATTATCGCTATGGCAAAAGACATCATTTGGAAATCTAAGGCACTTTCTAATGCCGCTTAGATGGTGTGAGGCTGCTGAGCTCAGGCGAAAACAGATCGAATCCAACATCGATCTAACTTTCGTGGAAGTCTTCAAACCGCTTTTTGTAGAGTGGATTTGTGGCTTCAACCCAAATCGAGTCATTGAAATTGGAGCGGGTACTGGGCATTTGGCCAAGGCGATGTCGAAACAGTCGTTTTTGGTGACTGCTATAGAGCCGTCGCCCGGAATGTATAAAGTGGCTAGCGAGGTGTTGGCTGGGGAAAACGTAGAACTTTTGAACTGCTCGTCGTTTGACCTATCCCCCAGTCGGTCATATGACGTAGCTTTTTCACATTTGGTCGCACATGTAGTTGCGGATCTTGTCGGGTACTTAGCGTCAGTTTCTGCCTGCCTCTCTAAAGATGGACATTTTGTATTCTCGATTCCTCATCCCTGTTTTTATAACTCATATAAAAACCTCTTTGGTAGTGGTTACAACTACATGACTCCAATGAGCAAGGAGATTTCGTTCTCAATTACAAAAGATCCAAATAACAAAGTAGCTGGTGTTCCGTATCACCACAGACCATTATCTACATATATCAACGAGATCGTAAAAGCAGGCTTCGCTATTGAAAGTTTCCACGAAACCTACCCACTGCCTAACGTTCAATTGAAATACGGAAAGCCTTGGGATAACCCTCGGTACTGTGCATTTTTCTGTAAAAAGCTTTAGTGATGCGGGTTAACGTGACTCCAACTGCGCTCCGTTGCCGCCCATTACCACTGGAGTTATATTCGGGAGAAAAATGAAAGCTCTGTCGATCCAAGAAATTGAGTCAGCTCGTGAAAAGCTTTTAAGCAATGCGGAAAGCCTATTCGCAGAATCCCAGTTGCTGTTTGAGCATGGTTTTTTACCTCGGGCATACTGTCTGGCGCATTTGTGTCGTGAGGAGCTAGCAAAAATACCAATGTTGGTAGGAGTGGGCTTGGATCTTGTTAATGGAGATGAAATCGACTGGAGGAAGCTGAATCGGCGCCTGACGCTGCACCAAAATAAGATCAATTCAATGCACGTTCATGACTATTTCCAATAGCGAAATTAGAGCGGATGAATCAGATGTGAGGGAACATGAGACTGCTTTAAAAACCACTCCTCACCTCAACGACATGAAGAATAACAGCCTGTATGCTGGCTTAGTCGATGGCGTCTTCAGGAAACCTAGTGAGGTCGTTACTCAAGACGACGCAATAGAACTAATACACATCACGAATGACCGGCTGAAATATATACAGGCAGCTGAAGAACGGACCAGGATCAATGAGATTCTCGTGCAGGAAGGCAGCATTGTTTACCAAGAGATCCAGATGGCCCTGTTCTCGTTCGACGCGGGCGAAAAGCTGGCGGACCTGTTCATCAATGGCGTGGTCACAAGCTACCGCAACTCCCTTGCCTCCGGCTTCAGAAACAGCCTCTGCGGTTCCCTCAAGGGTGCCAGACAAGATCTGCCCACGGAGCTTTGCATTGCTTTCGGTCGCGGAGCGGCCAGTAACGTAAACGGTCATGCCAGCGGCGCCTAAAGCGATCGCGATGCCTCTGCCAACGCCTCTGCTTGCGCCGGTTACGACGGCGACGCCCATGTTTGATTCTTTCATTCACTCGTCCTTATAGCTGCGGTGTCGAGGATCATAAGAAGATTGGGGATGGGATGCTGGCACCGCATCGTCTTGTTGGACTAAAGATGGGGATGAACAGAATGCCGTACTGGAAAATGAGCTAACTAGGCGCTTAGCAGGTGGTTGCAACTAATCTTGAAAACAAGCAACCTCCCGAATGATATGAACACTACAGTTTGTTGGCATGGGCGCTCTTGGCATCAAGATCCTTCAGTAGTTCTTCTTCCTCGGACGTTCAATACTCATAGAGCGCTCCTTCTATATTGCATGGTCACAACTAATAGCTTCAGGAGTCTGCTCGCCCGACAGTCATGTGCATGTCTAAGATACTCTCGCTGATTAAGCAGGTGTTAATCCGGTTAGCGGTTTTTGATATCTCCTATTTCCTGATACCGAGACCAGAGGCACCATGCAGTCAATACACCTGCAACCACAATGCCAATCGCCATAGCCGTTAGAATGTCTGTTTCAAGGTTCATAGTTGCCTCACGCATGCGTAGTATCTTTACGATACGATCCTATTCTGTTTGGTGAAATCTTGGAGAAGGTGAATCAACTTTGGTTTCCTCAGCAATACAGGGCAACTCGATGAATCAGAACAACTCACAATTATGTCCTGACATGGTTTTGGACTGTATTCCCGGCAACTTGTTCGCTGACCATCTGGCTTTCATTCAGGCAGTTCGGGCCGGTATTCCGGGGCATTGGCTGGCCTCTGTCATCCAGTCGTCCGGGGCAGGCGAGGGCATTGCAAAAGCGCTTGGGGTAGCGCCAAAAAAGCTTGAAGCCATGTGCCGAATTGAAGCCTTGGATACCAGAACATCGGAGGCGGTGATGGAGATTGCGAGAGTGATTTCGTCGTGCTTTGCGGTTTGGGAGTCCCCAGTCTTGGCAGATCAATGGTTGAAGCGTGAGGTGCCGGCCTTGGGAAATGAGAGCCCGATCAATTTACTGGATACCCACGAAGGCCGGAGTTGGGTAATGGATGTTCTTCGAAAAATCGAGGATGGCCAGTTCAGCTAGGACCTCACCCCGAAAGGCTCGGTGGCGTAAAGGTCGCCAGGGTGCTATCGGCGAATTGGCTGACTTCACTGGCTAGGAGACACAATTTTCCATCTTTCACTCTCCAGAGTTGGCAAGAATTCTGGTGCGAGGGAGGTTGCCTTGGTTTCTACCCCGGTCCATTAGACACTCTTGGCATATGAGAACGGAAGGGAGGCGGGAGCGCTTCCCCCATGGAGGGAGTGACCGCATCGAGCCAATATTTTGCTTGAATCGATACGCCACTCCATGCTTTGACGGTAGAAGGTGTTTAATGTATCGCCCCGTCAGTTTCCCAAAGTCGTTCATGGTTCTCGATCAGGTCGCAAATAGCGACAAGAAACGAATGGGGATCATCGACAGGGAGATCGTCGTCCGGGCCAGCGACTCCCTCCTGGATAGCCCAAGCCGCAAGCTTGAGAATCAGCCGTTGCCTGCGATTGTGCAGGACTGTCTGCTCTTTATTTGCCTTGGACAGCTTCGCTTCGAGATTCTCAATGTTTTCGGAATCTGTTGCTATGAGGTCATTTAATGACGCGATTTGTGCGAGAGTATGACGGGCATTCATGGATATACCTATATGACGGTTAGCGTTGCAGCTCAAAAATACTTTTACAGAGCCATAAATTGGTCTGCTCGTTGGTAATGCATTCTCAAAATATTTTCTTCAGATATATTTGAGATGAGGGCAGGTTAACGAAAAATCTGGGAGGATAGTTCGGTCTAAATGCGCTAAAAATGTAATTAGCCCAGCATTCTCAAAGGGCAACCACTTGGTCGGCGAGAGGGATATTTGTGGGCGATTATTAACGATGCCTGAAAAGTTTGTGCTCCATATAACCACATGCCCAGAGCTATGGCGCAACAAAATGGCCAAGATTAAATACTACACACTGCAAGGCCGACAATTTGGCCCGAGCCATTGTAAAATTCAGAGTTGCGTTCCTTATTGCGGTTGGGTATAAAAGTATTTGGTAGCTGGCCATCAAACAGCATATCAATCAAGCTCTAGTTCAGTCAGATCTAGAGTCTTTCAGAGGGTTCACTCCTCGACCTCCAAAGCAAACAGCCAACCGGCTTTTGCACTTGTCTTTAGCTGGAATCCCTCTCCGGCGTATTTGACAAAAAATTCAAGTGAATTCGAAATCGCTGGAATCGCAAAGCGGTTCACGATATGCGTTTCTATGCCCAACTCTGTGAAGAATTCCCGCCGGCATTCGAATCCATTCTGATTATGGCCAGGACACTGGCACCCGATGACCATCTTTTCCCTTGAGAAAATATCGTCGCCTAAATGTTTAATTTTTAGTCAGGCAGCCACTGCAATTGTCTGCGGGGCTTATCAGGTTTTTGTTGTTTCGGAGGTTTTATGGAATCAAACATTTCTACTGGCGCAGCCACTCCATCCTCCCCGCTGCTCGTGGGAGTTGTCTCGCCATTTGATCAAACAGTCTCAATTTCCAGCGCAGGTGTCATTGAGTATGAAGACACTCAGGTCGCAAATCCGATCATTCGATTATTTGCCGAATTTGTCGTCAACGTCATGAATGAGTTTCTAAGTCAGTTTCAGCGGGATCACTGTGTTTCCGTTTCGTCTGCTGCATATATCGCAACCAACTACGCGGGGGAGTGCGTGATATTTCGAGCTATTCATGTGGATGGCGATGCCGCCTGTGCGCTGTTGAGCAGCCTACGGGACATTCTCCAGGAGTTGACGTCTGGCATCACAGGCGCTCGCTCGCTTTTCGACCCACCTGCCTGTGATTCGCTGAATTCGGACGAACTGATGTGGGTTCAGATGCAAATTGAGGAGTTCGTCGAGCGGCACTCGGGGAAAAAAATTGGCATGCCCTTCGGCGTACAGTTTGAACTGGGCGGCGACGTCGTGATGCCGATCCAAGGTCGTTTTTGCGAACGGCCATTACGACAAACAGTGACAGAACAGGTAGAAGGCGTTGCATGGCCAGACGGTTTTTCTGAACAGAGCAATCGGATTCAACTGATTCGAGTCGATGCAGCGGGTTATCTCGAGAGGGGGCCGCTCGTGTTCCAGGCAAACGACGCAAGTCTCATTCGCGTTGCATGCGAGGGAAATTTTCGTCGGCGGTTTTGTCGGTTCACCGGAATAAAAACGCGTGACAGCTCTGGCAAAAACGAATTCCTGCAATTGACCTCGTTGGAACTCTGTAGCGAGGACGCGGTAAACAGCGCTTTGTTTCAGGACTTTGATAACGCAGGAGGTACATGATCTGAGGATGAGCTGCGGAAGATGGCCAGGAGCATGCCGGTTGCGAGAAAAGCTGTGGCGAGTTCGCCAGCATCATGGATGATGCCTCCAGCCGTCCGCTCCAGAACCAACCCACCGAATGCCCGACCTCTATAGGAGGCCCCCCGGAGATGTGTTGAAAATGGATCAAGCTGCAACCGTTTGCCGGAGCCGGAGGCTTCATATTCGCCCAACACCCGAAAACCGTATTGTGTGAGCAGCGCCGTAGCATATTCATTATCGAATCGAGCGACGACTCGATAGCGATGCTCCCTAACCTCAAAATAATCCAGTACTAAATTCACTAACTGGCAGTGGGCCGGTTGATCCATCAATAGGTGCCTGTTTCTGCCTGTAAGGAAAGGGAGTTCTGTGAGGTCGGGGCCAACGGTCTTCTCGCATGGGTCGACATCAGACAGCTGTTCCGCATGGGCTATCAGACGGCGCCATCCATCGTCAGAGATTGACTGCAGAAGTGCATTTGGTAGCTGCGTGCCATTAACCCAGGCCTTCTTGTCGGACCGTGTTTTGAAGCGCATGTTGGCATTTGCCTGCTGAAAAACTCTCTGCAATACAGCGGTATGATCAGGCCGTAACTGCATGAGCTGGCCAGCACGTTCATAGCTCAGGCCCTGTGAGACGAGTCGAAGCAGCCTGAATATTCGGGTCAGTGATAGTTTTGGAAATAACAGCGCAGAGGGCAGCTCACTGGCAGAGTACGTCGGGGCATGTTCAAAATCTTTAGTATTGAGAGCACTACTCAGCAACCTGGCCCTTTTGTGGACTACCGGTGTAAGCGCATCCGCCCAGTCGGTCATCAGGTGGTTGTAATTTTTCATGCCTGTTCGCGGGTGGCGGTGCCCCATGATGCGCGCGAGTGCCATGCCGCTCCGTCGTGAAGTGTCGGACACATTTCCCAGAATCACGAGTCTGAGAGATGAGGAGTCCGGATTGTCAGCAAAGTCTCGGCTGAAAGGCGTTTCGAGGCCCAGCACCGCCGCCGCAATGCGGTTGTAAAAACTGTGGCGGCAATGATGCAAAATCATTGAGGGGTTGCCGGTGACTCGCCGCAGCACCTGTATCAGTGCGGGTGGGATAAGGCTGCGTAGATTGGTGATATCCACGGACCCGTTCACCAGGTCGCAGAGTATTGGCCGGTTAGTTTCACTGCCAGCAATCGCCGTATAGCGCCCAAGAACCCGGTCTATTAAGGAGCGTTCCGTCTCCGCTAATCTGAATAAGAGCGGCACCGCGCGGCGTCCGGACAAGCTTTTAATTTCACGATACCGATTATTCCGGATAAGAACCCACTGATAAGTGTCTGCTACACACCAGTCCGCTCGGAGTAGCCCGATCGCTTCCTGGGCTCTAAGCCCAAAACGGTACGTTAGCAATAAAACAAAACCCAATATGAGCCGGTAGTCGGTCTCCAACTCTGTCATTGACTGGATGTCGTGCTGGCAGGCTAGGTATTCCGCCTCCGTCAACAAACCTGGTCTAACCTGGCGGCGATTATCTGAAAGATCCAGCTCACTCCAATCCGGAGTTGCGACGCCGTATTTTTCTGCCCACCGGAAAAAATCTTGGAGTCGTCTGCTAAAAAAACCTATTTGAACAGATCTGGATCGCGTGTACTCCAGCATATCGGCGCATAATGCCGTGATCTCGTCGTCATCCAGTTCGAGTAGATTCACTTCATAAGCCAGCCCGGAAAATGCGCCAGTCAGCGAGCTGAAATAGGTCGACAGTGTGTTTTGTGCAAAGGGATTGAATTTTGACCATTGGCGTCCTTTCCCTTTTCGGATGGTATCGCTTACCCAGTAACCCACCATGACGATGGCGCTAGGCACTTTGCCGGCTCTCTCTTTCGAGAGTTTATCGATTTGCTGTGCAATTTTTCCGGCTTGTGGTTTGCGGTACTGGTTAAGTATCTCCGTTATTTGGCCGAAGTAATCACGAGCATTATTTTGAAGTGTCTGTCTGTCACTCTCGCGAAGCCGATTACCCGGAATCGGGTTTGCTGCAATTTCCGGTGATCCGTCGTCGGGAACTGTCGTTCCTGGCAGCAACCGTTTTTTACCCTCGCTAATTCGCAGATAGTCATTCAGTGGCGGACTGGTCGGAGGCTGCCGCTCACTGAGAGCGCCGGCCACCATTCCGGGTAACTGGATGAGATTTACCTGTTCTACGATCCTGCAAAGGCGAGTCAGTAAGTCGGAGAGTGTTTCGGTTTCCCGGGAGTCTCCTGCCCCCCGGGTTTGGGTAGCGAGCCTTTTTAAACTTTTGGGGCAGTCACAGGTCTCTGGGTCTATCGATTTTTTAAGTCCTACGCCATGGCCCAACAGGCTTGCCGTTTTATAACTGATTTCGTGCCGCTGGACCGGAGTCGAGAAGTGATCACCCAGCTCTTCGCTGTATTCAAAAAAATACCGTTTGCCATTTTGAATCAGCCGAAAATTTCTTCCTTGAACGACATCATTCAGTAAGCGTCGATAACTCAGCCGCTTCTCAATGCACAAAAGAGCCGCTCCGAGGCTAAGAGCCTCGAATTTCGACAATTGACTTTTTATCAGTGATGACCCCGTCTGCGCCGCCCACACCAAGATCTGTGGCCATATATTGAGGGCTGTCGGTGCGAAGGACGTGATTAATGAGCGTTCCTGACGGATTCGGGCGAGACGTTTTCGGACGGTGTAGTTTTGGTTTCCTGAGCGCTCCAGAATTTTTGTGAGTTTTGCGAAACGAATGGCTGCGTGAGGGTGAGGCAGGCGATTTTCTCTCAACAGCATCTTGTTACCGAGCTTTTCCGCGTCCTCTTGGCTCAATTCATCGAGGGGCTTTTCGCCCATAAAAAGCTGTATGTCCTGTCTCGCCGCGCGAATTGCGTTCCTGAGGGTTTGTCGGCGCTGTCGCTGACGTGCGCGCTGGCCAAACAAGTCAGGTTCTTGGTAGGACGACGATTCGCACGGAGGCTCTTTCAGCGGCGGGAGTTTGTTTGGGATCTCCGGTGTCTGGAATGCGAGTTGATCAACAATGCTATTGAGGGTATCCCGATAATGTTCAGCGTCATTTTGCCAACAACGAGGAGAGTAATCTCCATAGCTGGCGACGCTGCGTTCGGCATGGCCCATCCATCCATCAATGACTTCTGCGTTCACGCCATTGCGGTAAAGTTGCTGTGCATACCGATGGCGGAACAGATTGGAGGGCAGGGGCCATTCGAAAAGAATGCCACCCGGAAGGCCCTTTTCTGAGCACGAATGCCATTTAAGATTTTCATCCAAAAGGAAGAAAAAAGGCAATGCCGTAGTCGTTCCTGTATTGAGGCTGGCTATCTCCTTGGATAGGCCCACTCGCCTCTGGGCAATGATGGGCGCAAGACGCTCCAGATAATCCGCATACGCCTGGATAACCTCAACGACCTTATCCGGCAAGGGAACCACGCGCCCGTTATGTAGATTTTCGTCGGATTTATCATCGATAAAGACTAAAAGCTCATCAAAATTGAAGTGTGTTGCGGACTCGAAAGGATCCCGGAGAGGCCGCGAACCGGTCCCGGCGTACAGGGCCATAACGGCATATTGGACTAGAAGATTATGATAGGTGACCAAATCTGAATTGCGGGCATCAATTAAGCGAGTTGTTGCTTGCTGAATCGCATTGTTGAGAACGGATTCAAGCGGTTCCAACACACTACCGATCAAATTGGGACGGGAAGCGTTGGCTGCCGTTCGTTGAATCGATAGCTCAAAACCGCGTTCCACGGTCTCTATATCCCAGGCGCCGTAGCCGCAAGCTCCAGGCAACGCGCTGTTATGATGAGAAGCCAGGAGGCGAGACAGGTTATTGTCCCCTGACCGGTCGAAGACCCGTTGACTCCAGATCTGCCCGAGCTTTGCGCTGGTTACTCTCGGAAAGTGTTCGCCCGCTTGCTGGTGAAACCACTTTTCAAGGCCTATCGAGGCTACTGTCCGCCACACATTCAGTAGGAAACGGGCGGAATCTGCCTTCCCCTGCAGGCCAATCGTCGTTAAGGCTTTTGAAACGTTTGTAGGAAGAGCGATCCTCATCTCATCCTGGAATGGCTGAACTGCATCATGGGCGCTGCTATCGGGTCGCCAACTATTCTGTCGTCGGGGAGGGCGGCGTTGTACGTACTGAAAATCTGGTGTCAGGGTCCAGTCGTCACTGATGTTTTGCTGTATTTCCAGGTTTTCGATGAGCGCCAATGAGCGTGAGAGTCGGATAGCCAGCCAGACCAGCGCAGATCCCAGTCTCAGGGTTTTATCCTCGGCCAGAAGGCTCGCGGATATCCAGCCCTCAATCATCTTTAGCTCCGGTGGAAGCACTTTCTCCCAGCTCCAGGGGAGAAAGTGGGACAGTTCCGCCGATTGAATCAGAACACTGCGGCAGGAGACCGTTTTTTCTTCCGGAGAATCTGTTGGATCAACTTTGACCAGTAAACAACGGTCTGACTCATCATCTTCATTTCCATAACCATTGAAGTCATCGGGCCCAACCGGAATGGCTTGGCATTCGATCTCGCCGTGTTGCGAAAAGGGCCATCGGGGTTGGTTCGTTTCCAGGTCAGGAAAGGATCGATCAATAGGAATTCGACCGGTATCTTGTGTAATCGGAACGCAATTGCCCTGAGCAATAGCTGAAATTGCATTCAAGAAACGTTGGGAAGACGGTGTTTTGGATGCGTCATGTCTGAGTTGCTCGGCTGCCGAGCCAATGGCCTGGCTGAACTGCTCGAAAGAGGGGTGGCGTCCGAGGAGGATTCGCCGGGTCCGCTCAAGAAGGCGATCAATGATTACCCAGTTCTGGTCGTTAATGCCAACAATCAAAAACCGACTGGCCGCACTGATGTTGGCATCCGCAGGATAATGATTCTGAACAACTCGTTGGGCTCCCTGAACGACCAACCAAATCCGGAGCATTTTGCGGAAGAGATAGGTTTCTCGGTCTTCAGTGAATGCTAACGGGTTGGTTACAAGTGCTAACAGGAATGTTCGGGATGTGAGATCCGTGAAGAGACGTTTGGTTTTATCGGCCGCCCCAGCATTAGGGAGTGGAGCATAGGCATGATGGATGGCAGGTTCGGACGAGAATTTGTTTACAAATTGTTGTAGTTTTTCGACAATTGGATTTGTCTTCCACAGCACCAAAATTTCGGCGGCTTCAACCTGAGACAGTTCAGCGACCAAGTTGCCAATGCCAACGGTTCGTTCATCAAACCCCAGTGTGATGTAGATCACCTCAAGCGTCTCAGCAAGGCCATTTTCCTGGGCCCAGGATTCGAGTTGCTCGAAAGCCGCGCCAAGCCCGAAGGTCATTTCTGGTGGTTCGCTTTCTTCGTCACTGTGACGGTTTTGATCCGCGTTATTCGTCATTAATTGATCTTACTGCTATTCGCTAATTTGTGTGTAAACCTCTCTATCATAAGGTTCTACGTCAATTTAAAGCAAATAGGGACATTTTAAATGTCCCTATTTCATCAGTCTCATAACCTTGGTTCGAATCCAGCCCCCGCTACCATTATTCAAATAAAGCCCGCTTTTGCGGGCTTTATTGCTATATACCCCCCCCTCCTATCTCTTTCCGGGCTTAGACCTTTTTACAGTACCGTCCGCTTCTATCACCTTCCCCAGGCAAAATTTTGCTCGCCTAATCAGTAACTTCCCTTACTTCATTACCGATCCCTGACGGGAAATTGACAATTTCGTAACTAGGGAAATGACAGGCTTCACATCGATAATCAGCCCCGTTTTATACAATTTCACAAAGTCGACGAAAAAATGGTGCTAAATACACATGAAGCGCGTCATCAAAGTGTCACAGGCATGGATTGCCGCGTTTATTTTGGGAGCACTACTCACAGGGTGTGGCGGTGGTGGTTCTTCCGAGTCTGCAGGTACACAAACCGGTTCCAGCGGAGAGACTTCTTCTCCAGAGCGGTCCGCTGTATTGAGCTGGAGTGCACCCCTGACTCGCGTTAACGGCGAGAGCATCCCGATGGGCGAGCTGGATAGATACGTAATCCGTTATGGCCAGGATGCTGACGAGCTGAGCGAAGAGATTGTCGTCACCAATGCCCAGGCCGAGGCGGAAATGTCCTACGAAGTAAGCGGTCTGGACACTGGCACCTGGTATTTCACCATTCAGGTTCAGGATACCAACGGGCTGATCAGTGAGCCCTCTGATGTTGTGAGCAAATCAATCCGGTCCTGAGAAGGGAATCCCCGGCCTGAAGTCTGAAGTCTCAGGCCAGAGGATCTGCAATCGGAAGTTTGAGAGTGAAAGCAGAGCCTTCTCCCGGTGTTGACGACACCGAAATCTCTCCCCTGTGTTTTTCCACAACAGTCTTCACGAAGGATAGTCCGAGCCCGGTGCCGTGCACTCCGGCCAGTTCAGTGCTCTTCTGGCGTCGGTAGCGGTCAAACAGATGCGGCAGTTCTTCCGGATCGATTCCTGTGCCTTCATCGGCGATCGTCAAACAGGCCTGATGGCCAGCGCGGAATACCTGAATGCTGACGTCTGATCCACTCGGGCTGTATTGAACAGCATTGGTCAGCAGGTTAATAACGGCCCGCTCCAGAAGCTCCGCATTGCCTTTCAGCCAAAGGTCCTCGGTGCCCTGTAACTGTAGTTGTATTTGTTTCTCGATGGCTTGCTCACTGACGCTGTCCCGGGCGTTTTCGACAATGGCAAGAAATTCACATTCATAGAACCGGGTTTCCGTTAGCTGTTCGGCCCGTGCCAGCTGCACGAATTCCTCGGCCAAGTGGTAGCTCCTCCGGGCCAGTCGGCCCAGCTGTTCCAGTTGTTCCTGTTCAATGTGGCTTGGGTCCCGTTTCAACTGTTCAATCAGGGCAAGCTGGGACACCAGTGGCGAACGCACGTCGTGGGAAATAAAGTCGATGGCTTCGCGATGCTGGCGTTGCTGCTCCCGCAATTCTGAAATGTCCGAAATGTTGGCGATGATGCCTTGCTGGTCACTGTCGGGCAGTGAGAACGGCGCGAAGTGGATCAGGAAATCCTTGTCACGGATTCTCAGGTCCACGGTCCGGCTCTGCTGCAGGGTCAAGGTATCGGAAACAGTTTCGTGCCAGGGCGGCGTTTCCCGAGGGTCGTGTCCTTCGAGCAGTCTTACCAGGGGCAGGCCTGCGAGGCTGGGCATGGGTTCACGGAACCATTCCTCAATATGGCCGTTGGCAAAGCGGATAACGCCCAGCTCATCGGTCACGATGATACCGTCTGGCATGCGCTCGAAGCTTCTGCGAATAAACTGTTGCATATGATTCAGTCGATCTGTGGCAATGCGGACCCGCTCAATTCGTGCTGAAATATTTTCGCTGGGTCTTGCGGCTGAATCCGCTGGTACAGTCTGCTCTAGATGAAGTCTGCGCAAATAGCGCTGAATGGCCTCGCGACCGAGGTCATTGGGCAGCATCAGGCCCAGGTGATAGCGGGTGCCGGAGCGCAAGAGCTGAATCCAGCTGCGGTTGCTGTCGTGGAACCAGTGGCCTGGGGTCAGATCAGCCGGAATATCGCCCCGCGACAAACCTCGGGCCGAAAGAATCTCGCTCTCCTCTGTCAAAATCCACCCAGTGGGTCGGAAAAGCGCCTGGAAGTGCTCCAGAAGTTGCGTTGGGTTCCTTCCCGAGGGCGCGGGTAGGGCAACCTGGGGGCTCCTGGCAAGATCGTCCAGCTGCCGGTTCAGAAATCGGTTGGTCATGGCGAGTCGAAGGCCGCTCGAAACCGGAAATGCCAGGAGCGGCACCAGCAAAGCGTTCGCCAGGGGGATCCACCATTTCATCGCCAGAAGCATAAACAGATAGAGGCCGGCCAGCCCGATCAGGGCCGCTGCACAGGCCAGCAGGGTGCGGGCCGGGCGCATCTTAGGCAGCGCCAGCGCGAGTATCAGAATGGTTGTAATCGAAAGAAGGGCAGAAGCCCACTCCGGCGCTGGGTGAATCAGTAGCCCCTGTGTCCTGGCCGAAAACACGTTGGCGTGAAATTCAACGCCGGACATTGGACGACTCAGGCCTGAGAAAGGAGTCGGTAGTATGTCTCCAAAACCTGCGGCCGTGGCGCCGACAAAGACGGTTTTACCCCTGAAACGTTCCGGTGCGGGCGGTTGTGTCAGAACTTGTGCAAAGGGGTAAGCCTGCAGGGAACCCGCGCCACCGATCAGAGGCACGGCCCGATATTGATCGCGAACATTCACATAGGGAAGGGCTTCTTCAGTCGCTGAATTCTGTGGCCCGACCCCGCTGGCGGCCAGGGCAAGACTCGGCCACAACTGATGCCCGAGGCCATTGAACAGGTAAAGACCACGAGCGACACCGTCGCTATCCAGTTCCACGTGAGCGTGGCCAAGTCCCGCGGCCGCTGACGCCAGCTGTCCAACCGGCAATTGTTCACTTAACAGGTACTGGGATGTGGGTGGAGACAGATAGACCGGCAGGATTACGTTGCCATGGTTGCGCATCTGTTCTGCCAGTTGCTGATCGTCGGGTGACGGTTCCGCGAACAGGATATCGAAGACAATGGTTTTCGCGCCTGCCTGCTCAAGCTTGCCAATAAGCTCGGCGTGCAGGTTACGAGGCCACGGCCAGCGCCCCAGGCGGTTCAGGCTGAGCTCGTCAATGGTTACCAGCACAACCTCGTCTGAGGCTTTCACGGGATTTGAAGTAATGGCCTGATCGTACAGCCAGTAATCAAGGCGTTGGGGCAGTTCCGTTGTCTGGATGAGCAGAAGAAGTGCCAGCAGTATCAGGCCCAGAGTCCAGGGGGTCGTTTTAATTGGCAGCCAATCCCGGTTCATGAGCCCTGCTGTGTGTTTCGGTCGATCAACGGATTATTCCAGGTACAATTCCCTCCCTGGTCCCCAGCGGCTTTGCAAAGGACCATCAGAAAGAGCTTTCAGGCGCACAAAATACCGCCTTCCGGGAATAAGACGCAAGGCCGCTGTGGTATCAGACAGCGTTGCTTCCTTGATGATGTTGTTGAAACCAGGCTCTTCCGAAAGCTGCAGGCGGTAGTCTGTCGCCGTGTCCACTTTCTCCCAGAACACCCTGACCTGGCTGTCGATGTAGTTCACGCTAATGATTCGAACCGGCGGCAGGCTTCCATTTACTACAAGCTCTCGCGGCTCGGTGGTAGCGACGGAGTTGCCGCCTGCTTCGGTAACGACCCGCCAATAATATTTGCCAGGCCCTAACGGACGTGAAGGCAGGGCTGCAGTCTCCGGCGCCCATTCGCTGGTAGCGATCAGGTTCCGAAAATCCTTGTCCTCGGCAACTTCTACTCGAGCTACTTCGTTATCGCCGTTCAGCTGCCAGCGAAACTCAGGCATGTCATCGTTCACCGTGTCACCATCGGCGGGAGATACCAGGCTGGCTGTTCTCGCCTGAAGGTCGACCTCCACCGGAACGACACGGGGCATGCCTGCGGTACCGCGAGTGTCGAGCGCCGCCAGATGCACCTCATAGCTGCCGTTATCCAGTCGCCCGATATCAAAGCTGTTGCCGGTGAGTTTCCGGCTCTCCACCCAGCGACCGGTGTCGCTTTCGAAAATATCCACCCGATGCATGGGGGCACGGCTTTCCTGCCAGGTCATGGTGGCCGGCAGTTGGGTCAGTCTCGGGGGAAGAGGGTTGAGCGCCGGCGCCGGGGGCAGGCGGCGTATGCTCAGGCCGTCATTGCCAGTGGTTGACAGGCTGGCACCGAAACCGGCAGGAATTCGGCGGGTCTTGCCGGGCGCACCGAAATCTACGTCTCCCTCGGTTACCTGAAGGCGAGTGCCGTCCGCGGATGTCTGGAGTGCAAATGCGGTTCCACGCACGGCGGCGACTGCCGAGGGCGTTTCAATCTCGAATCGGGCGCCGCCTTCCACTACTGGTTTCACACGAGTGTGGATCTCGCCTCTGTCGAGTCGGAGCCGGGTATCCACCATGCCGGCTTTACCATATTGGGTGAGGCGGTTGAAGATAAGCCGTGAATTCGGAGAAATCCGAACTTCCGAGCCGTCCGCCAGTTCAATAGTGGCGGTTCCGGATGCCGATAAAATTTCATCACCGACGCGGATCAGGGCATCTTCACTGAGGGGCGTTTTCCGGCCCGTGTTTCCGGAAATCAGTTGGACGGTTCCGGTGACCGAGGTCGCCTGCGCCGGTTGTGGTTGGCGTTTCAGCCAGGCAAGTGGAATGCGAACGCTGTCGCCGGCACCAAGCGTGGCACCATTGCCAATCTTGTTGTACTGAAGCAGCCGACTTGCGGGAAAGTTCGGCGCGAGCAGATCGCTGGCCACTTCCGAAAAACTCTCGCCAGGCCGTAACGTGTAGATCCACTCCGGCACTGTGTTGGCGGAAGATACGTCGGAATGTCCGGCAGATCCACGCGTCACCGATAGCTCCGCAGCCGTGGGTGCTGCGCAAACAAGTAGCGCGAGTATCAGCAGCAGTACAGGCAATCGCGGAGCCGGGCTTTCAGTCATTGGCTGCCCTGGCGGGTTCTTGATCGTCAAACGCCTGATCCTGCGCCTTCATGGCTTCCAGGCGGTAGCCCCGCTGGTAAATCGTCTTGATTCGGAAGCCGTTTTCAGGATTGAGGCCCAGACGACGGCGAAGGCGGCTCATGTGCGTATCCACGGTGCGGGTGTTAATGTCCCTGGCCAGACCCCAGACGCGCTCAAGCAGCATTTCACGAGTCAGTAGTCGCCCCTGGTTCTGGAACAGGAACAAGGTCAGGTCAAAATCCTTGTCGGTCAGGGTCAGTTCTTCACCATGAAGTGCAATAACCCGTTGCTGCGTGTTGATTTCGAACGGACCGTAGCGAAGCACTTCCTTCTCGCTGTCAGGATTGGAGCGTCTTGCCAGGGCATTGATGCGCGCGACCAATTCTGCCGCACGGGCCGGCTTGGCCAGGTAGTCGTCGGCGCCGGCATCCAAGGCCCGAACAATGTCTGCCTCGCTGTCCCGTTGGGTGAGAAACACCACTGGAATCGGCCAGTTCAGCTGAGCGCGAACGCTCTGAAGAACGTCAATGCCGGTCATGTCCGGAATCTGCCAGTCCAGAATCAGCAGGTCGTAGCTGCGATGCAGAACCGCGCTCAGGAAATTTTGGCCGGTAGGGAAGCTGTCGCAGTGATGCCCGCGCTCAGACAGAATCGACTGGATGTGCTGTGCCTGTTCGGTTTCATCTTCAAGCAAAGCAATACGCATTTAGCCTCTCCCGGAGTGTTGCTCTCTTGCCTATCATGGAGCAGAGCTTTTGACGGACTACTCTGCTATATCAAACAATTATCACAAAATGTGGATCTGCGTTCAGTATCGTTATGTAGACTTGCGTAAACGGACGGCAGGCTTTCCGTTGTCGTCGTCCAGTGTTTGTCGGCAGCCGGGGAAATTACTACAGCCCCAGAACCAGCCTTTTTTCCCTTTTCGTCGCACCAGGGGCGAGAAACAGTGGGGGCAGGGAATCGGCTTCTGGCCGGTGCCATCCTCGGGGCTGGCTTCTTCCAGTGGTCGGGTGCCACGACAATCCGGGTAGCGGGTGCAGGCATAGAATCGGCCAAATTTTCCGTCTCGCTCCAGCATCGGGGCGCGGCATTTGGGGCAGTGGGGCTGGGACTCTGACGAAGCCGTACCGGCCTGTTCGGAATCACGAGCAGGCTGGCCCTGTGGCCTGTTGAGAAAGCCGCGAATTTCTTCCTTCAGGGTTTCCAGGAACTGTCTCGGGTCACCCTCTCCACGGCGGATGCTTTCCAGGTTTGCTTCCCACACAGCTGTGCGATCCGGTTTGCTGACCGATTCGGGCAGAGCGCCGATCAATGCCTTGGCTTTGTCGGTGGCGCGGATGTGTCGGCTGTCGCGGTACAGATAATCCCGTTTGAACAGTGTGTCGATGATGGCCGCGCGGGTCGCCTCGGTGCCCAGGCCATCGGTTTCCCGCAGGGTTTTTCTGAGTTCAGTATCGGTTACAAATCGGGCGATGTTGGTCATCGCCGAGAGCAGGGTTGCATCGGTGAAATGCTGGGGCGGCTGGGTTTTCCGCTCGGTAAGGTTGCTATCCTCGCAGAATACCGGCTCGCCTTTTTCCAATCTCGGCAGGGGTGTCTTGTCCGGTTCGTTGCGTCCTTCCCGGAGTTTAAGTTCCAGCGTTTTCCAACCAGGCACCAGGATGGCAGTTTCTGTGGCGCGGAACTGGTGCTCTGACACTCGTACCGTCAGTTTGCCTTCCCGGTGGACGGCGTCTGGTGCGAACTGCATCAGGTAATAGCGGCTTATCAGGCCGTAGATTTTTTCTTCCGCTGCGCTGAGTTTGCCGTTGGGCGTGGGGCGGCTGGTTGGAATAATGGCATGGTGGGCGTCGACCTGTTTGTCGTTCCACGCGGCAGTCCTGCGGTCCAGATCTGCGCCGTTACACGCTTCCTCAAGCTCTGGTGCAACCCGGGCAATGGCCCTTACCACCTGTCCCCGCTGAGCGTAATGCCCTTCCGGTAAGTACCGGCAGTCGGATCGCGGGTAGGTAATGAGCTGGTGGCGCTCGTACAGGTTCTGGGCGGTATCCAGAACTTCTTTGGCGCCCATCCGGAACAGCCTGCCAGCCTCGATCTGCAGGGTCGAGAGAGAAAACGGAAGCGGTGGAGCTTCCGACCGATCCCGAAAACGGGACTCCGTGATGGTGCCGGGTCGGCTTTGCACGCTGTCGGCAATCTGTTCAGCGATTTCCCGGTTCAGCAGGCGATTTTCTTCATCTAGGTAGTCCTGGAATTGCTCGTTGGGCAGCCAGCGGGCGGTGAAGGTTTGCTGGTCGGCTTCCTCCTCCTGAGCCTTGAATCGGGCTTCAATCCGGTAGTAGGGCTTGGGCTGGAAGTGTTCAATGGTGTTGTCACGCTCAACCACAAGGCCGAGTACCGGGGTTTGGACCCGGCCAACGGAATAGACGCCTTGCTCCCCTTGCTGCTGGTAGCTGAGCGTATAGAAACGGGTCAGGTTGATGCCATACATCCAGTCCGCCCGTTGCCGGGCCAGTGCTGAATGGGAAAGCCGACGGAATTCCCGGTTGTCTTTGGGGCTCTGGATCGCCCTAGCCACGGCCGCCGGCGTCAGATCGTTGATCAGAATGCGCTGCACCGGTGCGCTGGCGCCGAAATAGCGGATAACCTCGTCCACCAGCAACTGGCCTTCGCGGTCCGGGTCGCCGGCATGAATAATGGTCTGGGCCTGGCGGATCAGGGATTCCAGCACCTTGAGCTGCTGCCGCACGCTGTCCTTGGGCATGACTTCCCATTTTTCGGGAAACATGGGCAGGTCTTCCTGGCGCCATTTTTTCCACGCGGGGTTATAACGTGCGGGCTCTGCCGGTTCGAGAAGGTGGCCGATGCACCAGCTCACGGTGGCAGCGTTTTCGCCATTGCCACAGCGTATCCAGCCCTGGCCTTTCTGGTGAGGGCCGGGGAGGGCGGCGGCGATGGCGCGGCCGAGGCTTGGTTTTTCGGCGATGTACAGGTGCATGGGGTTTGGGTGTTTTGGAATCGGGAGGGGAATGTGGCGCTTTGGCTTTATGCTGTCAAGGTTCGGGTGGTGCCTGGTATGTGTAGTAGACTGGTCGGTGTGGGGGAGGCGTCTGTGGCGATGGCTTTCCCAAAAGACGCCGTGAACCCTTCCATGGGGGCTTGGCGTTGCCATCCCTGGCAACGCACACTTTTGGGAAAGCCATCGCCACACCCGCTTCTGACAACGTGCTATTCGCCTCTCCAGTTCAAACGCGGAGGCAGGAGTATTGAAACATGAAAATCCAGAATGCAATTGAAACCAAATTGAACGACGCCTTCGATGCGCGTGTTCTTCAGGTGGAGAACGAGAGCCACAAGCACAGTGTGCCGCCGAACTCTGAAACCCATTTCAAGGTGACTCTGGTGTCGCCGGAGTTTGAGGGGCAGATGAGGGTGCGGCGGCATCAGGCGATTTACAAAGTGCTTGCCGAGGAGCTGGCGGGTCCGGTTCATGCGCTGGCGTTGCATCTATACTCACCGGAAGAGTGGGAGGCGACCGGTCAGGCGGCGCCGGAGTCTCCGAATTGTATGGGCGGGTCCAAGAAGGATCCGGTGATGGCGGCGCGGACCGCCCAGGGAGAGGGTTAATGAGTCAGTTTTTCCAGATTCATCCGGAGACGCCGCAGAAGCGTCTGATCAATCAGGCGGTGGACATTCTTCGCCGTGGTGGGGTGATTGTTTACCCCACGGATTCCGCCTATGCCATTGGTTGTCACCTGGGTGACAAGCAGGCGGCGGATCGGATCAAGCGGATTCGCAGGCTGGATGACAAGCATAATTTTACGCTGGTGTGCCGGGACCTTTCGGACATCGGGGTCTATGCGAAGGTGGACAACACCCAGTACCGGTTGCTGAAGAATTTCACTCCGGGGCCTTACACGTTCATTCTGGATGCCACCAGTGAGGTGCCCCGGCGACTGCTTCATCCGAAGCGTCGTTCAGTGGGCGTTCGCGTGCCGGATAACGCGATTGTGCAGGAACTGTTGGGTGAACTTGGTGAGCCAATCATGAGCAGTACCCTGATTCTGCCGGGCGAGACGGATCCCATGACTGATCCCTACGAAATTCGGGATACTCTGGAACATGAGCTGGATTTGATTATTGATGGAGGATTCTGCGGCATGGAGGCGACCACGGTGGTGGACTTTACCGGGGATGCGCCGGTGGTTACCCGGGTTGGTAAAGGGGATCCCGCGCCGTTCGATGTTTGATCGCCGTTATTTGTCTTGATGTCAGGCCCGGGCGTTCAGGTTGAAAGCGTACGCCCGGCTATTCCCCGCTGCTTCCATTTGCTCGGCACTGACCGAGCGCCGCATGGTGTCGTAACGGTGTACCAGGTCCTGCAAGCCATTGAACTGCTGGTTCTCGCTGATCAGAGTGTCCAGTAGGGGGTTGTTCACGCCGTAGGCCTGGTTCAGCTTGAGCGCGTTATCCATAAAATGCAGCGTTGGCTCGTTAACGCTCAGGCGATTGAACGCTTCCTTGAAGTTCTTGTTCACGTTCAGGTCTTTTTCAATCTGGGCACGGGTGTTTTCCGCAATTTTTCCTTCGACCACAACATTGCCGTTTTCATTTTTGCTGACGTTTAATGCGGTTGCCGGGTGCAGGTTGTACTCGGCAAGTTTGTGCCGCAGTGTTTCCCGAACGAAGGCAAGATCCTGCCCCACGGTCTGCTTGTAGTCTGTCATGGCCAGTCGGCGAGCTTTCAGGCGGGCGATGTCAGACTGGCTGTTTTCCGAAGGGGTGAAGCGGTCATCGCCAGGTGTCGCCTCGGTCGCTACAGTGTTCGTCTGGGTTTTTCCAGGCGCGCCGTCCGGCCCTGCAGGCGGGGTCTGGCGCTTTTCCATGGCCTGCTGGAACTGGGTGCTCGCCCGGATCAGAGAGGTCAGTAGGGACATGGATAGTTTTCCTCCTTCGGCCAACCGGTGTGGCTTCCGAACAATCTGCGATTGGAATAGCGGATACTTACCACCTTGCGTTGCAGCTTTCAGGCCAACTTCAACGAGTCTTTATCATACAGCTCCCTTTCCTTTCTTTGGGCGTGAGAGACCTTTCCCGGATCTGATCTAAGTCAGGAAATAATTGACGCAAATCTATAAAGTTTGGCGACACTTAGCCGTCATTATGAATTGTCAAAACAATCTTCAAGCCGCCAGAAGAGCGGCCTTCTGCGTCGGGTTACCATGAAAAAACACTACTCCATCCGCTTCCTGTTGCTTGCTGCCCTGGCGGCTGCCTTCTCCCTGGTGCTCGTGTTTACTGTGCTCTACAGCGCAGACTCGCAGCGTGATCATCTCGAAGAGTTCAGCCACAAATACGTGGACGGGCTGGCTAAATCCTATTTCGATGGGCTGAACACCATGATGGTCACCGGCACCATCGGCAACCGGGATGTGCTCCGGCAAAAGGTGATGGCCTCTGAGGATGTGCTGGATGTCCGGGTGATTCGCAGTGACCATCTGAACCGCACCTTCGGGGCCGGCAATGCATCGGAGCAGAAAAGAGAGCCGCTGGATGAGAAAGCGCTGGCGGGTGAGCGGGTGGAATCCTACTCCAGTAATGAGGAAGGTCGAGTCTACACCCTGATTGAGCCAGTGATCGCCATGGAAAACTACCAGGGCGTGAATTGTCTTGGCTGCCACCAGGCCAGTGAGGGCGATGTTCTTGGTGCCATACGGGTGGATTATTCGCTTGCGGAAAGCGATGCCCGTTTGCAGCAACAGTTGCTGACCAGTGGCGGCATTCAGGTGGCTATCTTTGCTGCGGTGTTTTTTCTGACTGCGGCCGCTTTGACCCGCCTGGTGTTTTCTCGCCTACGACGACTCCACGACCGTATGGACGAGATTTCCAGCAATTCTGACCTGACCATTGAGCTTGAGGTCACCCGCAACGACGAAATCGGTTCCGTCTCCCGGGCATTCAACCGGATGATGGCGAAGATCCGCGACAGTATGAATACTGTTATGGACAATGCCGAACAGGTTGAGCAGGCGGCCAGAAGCATTGCAGGCAAAGCTGACACCACAGAGCGGGAAGTGCTTGCCCAGCGTGACAATACCGATCAGGTGGCCAGCGCCACCACCGAGATGGCTGCTTCTGCAGTTCAGGTCCGGGAAAACGCCATTCACACCACTCGCAAATCCGCAGATACGGCGGAATCTGCCAGCAAAGGGGAAAGCCTTGCCCGCAATGCGGTTGAAGGCATCGAGGCATTGAACAGCGAAGTTCAGAGTGGCGCACAGCGCATTGAACAACTGGATCAACGCACCGGCCAGATGTCTGACATGCTGGAGGTCATCTCCAATATTGCCGACCAGACCAACCTTTTGGCCCTCAATGCCGCCATTGAGGCGGCGCGGGCCGGAGAGCAGGGCCGCGGTTTTTCGGTGGTGGCAGATGAGGTACGGGCACTTGCCTCGCGAACCCAGGATTCCACAGAAGAAATCCGCAAAACCATCAATGGATTGAAAAGCGAGGTTGTCGATTGTGTGGCCACCATGCGCCACGCGTCGGAGATGGCAGAACAGCAGGTTTCAGCGATTCTGACCGTGGAGTCGGAATTGCAGGCCATAGCCGCCGCCGTGCGCGAGATTACCGATCTCAATCAGGAAATGGAGAGTGCCGCCAACGAGCAGAGCGATGTCTCCGAATCCATCAATCACAACGTGATTGAAATCAGTCGTTCAGCGGAGCAGACATCCGGGGATGCCAAGGAAACAGCCCGAATCGCAGGAGACTTGCTGGCCATGGCAGAGTCCCTGAGAAAGACCATTGAACAGTTCCGGCTCAACCCCGGTGGTCGGACACAAAAGGATTAGTGGCACGTTCCTGGCCAAAGGTGGACATCGGTCCGTGTCCCGGAATGAAGGCAACTTCGTCTCCCAGCGGGAACAGCTTTTCGCGGATGGAGTGAATTAATGTCGCGTGGTCGCCCTTTGGAAAATCCGTGCGCCCAATCGAACCGTGGAAAAGCACGTCACCCACCAGCGCTAGGCCTGATTCCTTGTGATAGAAAATTACATGGCCAGGTGTGTGGCCGGGGCAGTGAAGGACCGTCAGGGTCTGGTTGCCCACAGTGACCTGCTGCCCATCTTCCAGCCAGCGATCCGGGGTGAAGACTTCCGGCGCAGGAAACCCGAACATCTGGGCTTGCTGGGGCAGGCCGATGATCCAGAAATTGTCTTCCTTCTGCGGCCCCTCAATGGGAATACCCAGCTCTTTGGAAAGCTCCGCAGTTCCGCCGGCATGGTCAATGTGGGCATGGGTAAGCAGAATTTTTTCGACCGTCACACCTTCCTCATCCACAGCGGCGCGAATCTTCTCCAGATCCCCGCCCGGATCGACTACGGCTGCCCGGCGCGTCTTTTCGCACCAGATCAGTGAGCAGTTCTGCTGGAAAGGCGTGACCGGAATGATTCTGTAGTTCAGTGACATACCTGTTCTCAATCGCTGAAGAAATGGCTAGAGCCGTCAGTTTACTGGAACTTCCCGCGTAACAACGAACGCGCCCCGCAAATCGCCCTCGGAGAAGCCGGTCGCCTTGTCTTCAGGATAGAGTTCAGCCAGTTTTGCCTTCACCTCCGGGGCAATGGACTTACCGTGACAGCCAAGGCAAAGCTTCTGTGTCGGGATGGCGCTCATATATTGGAACGCCGGCTGTCCGGACGCTTCCGAGACCTGCCAGACCTCTACTGGTTTTCCGTTCTTGACCGGTTGTTTGTCCATGGCCCGCAGCTGGATCTCCTGCCAGTCGGTGGGGGTGTTTTCCGGGTTTCGGACTTTGAGACTGGTTCGGGTGATGGTCCACGCGCCCTTGCTGTTACTCTCGGCAATTTCCGGCGCCACGGTTTTGCAAACGCCAATACCGTTGGTAAGGCCACCTTCCTTGATTGCCGCCTGAAGCGCCTGCTTCAGGGAGCCACCATAGGCTTTCACCAGTGACCGTGCTTCGGTCACCAGTGCCTCCGGGTCTTCCGTCTGTGGTTGAGCCAGCAGTGGCATGGAAAGGACGGAGCATAAAAGGGCAGTTGTCATGATCGGCTTGGACATTGGGCGCCTCCCGGGTTCTTTTGGGTTTGGAATAAGTATATAACAAAGATGCCGAGCTCAATTTGAGCTAGGGCAGGTCCGTGCAGCCGTTATCAGGAATCACCAGGCCAGCCAGATGACATGACGGGCGCCTTTGCCGGGGCGCAGGGCCCTTACGGTGATTGGCTCAACGGAAAAGCCCGCGCGTCTAAGCCTCTCGGTAAACGCGTGCTCAGGACCGGCTGACCAATAGGCGAGAATGCCGTCGGGGCGGAGGGACTTCTGGGCTGCCGCAATGCCGTCCGGGCTGTAGATCCAGTTGTTTTCTTTGCGGGTCAGGCCTTCGGGGCCGTTATCCACATCCAGCAGAATGGCATCCCACTCACCGTTCCCGTTTCTGAGCAATTCGGCCACATCCCCAATATGTACCCGGGCTCGTGGATCTTGCAAAGGGTTGCCTGCGGCAGAGCCCAGAGGGCCCCGATTCCAGGCTTCCACCTCGGGAACCAGTTCGGCCACAGTAACCTGCGCATCGTCTCCAAGAGCGGCCAACGCTGCCGCCAATGTGAAGCCCATGCCCAGCCCGCCAATCAGTACTTGGGGGGCGGGCTGATCGGCAATTCGTTCGCAAGCCAGCGTGGCAAGAGCATCCTCCGAGCCGTGGATCCGGCTGTTCATCAATTCTCCGGTGGTGCCGGCGATCTTGATGGAAAATTCATCATTGCGTTGTAACAGGCGTAACTGGGTTCCCTTGCCAGGGATCGTTGCGGTGCCGATTTCAGTGAAGCGTGCCATTCAGGAGTCTAGATCTCAGGAGGGAGTGCAGTTTAGCGCGCTTTAATCCGGGTGAACATGAGAGGCGGAGGGTAGTTGAAGCTGGGAATGGTACCCCCGGCAGGACTCGAACCTGCTACCTTCCCCTTAGGAGGGGGACGCTCTATCCAGATGAGCTACGGGGGCATTATCGCGAGAAGGGCGGTATGATAGCGGGCTAAGCCCTGAGGCTCAAGGTGCGGCCCGGTTTCGGTGATTGTCACGGAGTTTGTTTTGCCAGACCCTTTCTCGTTAAGCGTGATTGTTCCTGTGTGGATGGAGGCGGCGGGCGTTACCGATACCCTGCGCGCTTTGCAACCGATTCGTACCCGGGGGCATGAGGTGGTTGTCGTTGATGGCGGCAGCACCGATCGAACCGTTGAGCTGGCCCGGCCGCTTTGCGACAGGGTTGTCGTGTCAGAGAAGGGACGGGCGCTTCAGATGAACGCCGGCGCAGCGGCAGCAAAAGGCGATCTTCTGCTCTTCCTTCATGCCGATACGCGCCTGCCGGCAAATTCCCTCGAGTACCTCGCAAGTTTCGTTCATTCCCGCTGCGCCTGGGGGCGGTTCGATGTGCGGCTGAGTGGTGAGCGGCCGCTGTTCCGGGTCATTGCCTGGTTTATGAATCAGCGCTCCCGCCTGACCGGCATCTGTACCGGCGACCAGGCCATGTTCGTGCGTCGGGATGCCTTCGATGCCCTGGGTGGCTTTCAGCCCATCCCGCTGATGGAAGATGTGGAATTTTCACGGCGCCTTTGCCTGGTGTCCCGTCCTTTCTGTATAAAAGATCCAGTTGTTACCGATAGCCGCCGCTGGCAGACCCACGGTGCCTGGCGAACGATTTTTCTGATGTGGCAGCTGCGCTGGCGGTACTGGCGTGGTGAATCGCCGGAGTCTCTGGCCCAAATCTACCGATCGGATGTGCGCAATGCCTCAAAGTAATTCTCCCTCGGCGGTCTTCCTGCAGTTTGCAAAATGGCCCGAGGCCGGGCGGGTCAAGACCCGGCTAATGCCCGAGCTAGGCCCGGTAGGTGCACTTCATGCCCATATTCGACTTACTCTGGCGGTGCTGGATAACCTGTGTGCGACGGGCTACCCGGTGGAGTTCTGGTGGGACCGACCGGTGGATGACCGACCCGGGGAGGCCGAATCGATTGTTGAAGAGCTTGAAGGTGCAGGTCTGCATCAGGGCGTCCAGCAGGGCAGGACGCTCGGGGAACGGATGTACCGCGCCCTCAGTCAGTCTCTTCGGGATTACGACAGGGCCCTCATTGTTGGCAGTGACTGCCCGTCGGTGGACCCGGATTACGCCCGTAAGGCGGTCTCATGTCTGGCGGATTATGACGTCGTGCTCGGCCCGTCTGACGATGGCGGCTATGTCCTGATTGGCGCTTCGAGAGTGGCTGAGGGGATGCTGGACGACATCGCCTGGGGCACGCCGGAGGTTCTGACCCAGACCTGTGATCGTCTGAAAGAATCGGGGCTCAGCTACTGTCTGCTGGAGCCCCGCTGGGATGTTGACGAGCCCGAGGACTGGGCTCGCTTTTTGAGGACCTGCTAGCGCTTTCAGCTGGCCGGCACCGGCGGCAACTCTGTCAGCCTGCCCAGGGCCCGGCTCGCCTCCAGGCCATCACCGCCGGTAACAACCTGAAGGCTCTGGGCCCGCTCCAGAACCGCCTTCCGGAACGTCTCAAGCAGTGCCTGTTGGCTGACCTGTTCTACCGCGTTGGCCAGTTGCTGCCGCGAATCGAAGCTGTCCATGCCGCGATCAATCTCACGCCAGTAGCGGCTGGAAATCTCGCCTAGTTGCCGGTCACGCTCAAGCAGCTTGCTGATCACAGCCTGCTTTTCCCGATCCAGGCGCTCCGGTGTCAGCGCTGTCAGGGTTTCCTCGAAGCTATTCGAGAATTCCTGAACGGCCTGGTCGATTTCCGCCCGGGTGGCAGACGGCGACTGCACAACAAACCCGAGGGCGGGTGTTTCCAGCATTTCGAAAGCCGTCGCGTACACGATGTAGCCCAGCTGGCGGTTGGTGCGGATCTCTTCATAGAAAGGGCTGCTTATGATCTGGGCCAGCAGACGGAAACGGGCCCGTTCTTCAAAGCTGGTGTTGTCGCCCTGCATGTAGAGTGTATAGCCGGTGTCCGGGTGGTCTACTTCAATGGAAACCTTCGTTTCATTGTCTGGCAGCTGACGTACCTGGCTGCGCTCTACCTGGGCCAGCTCGCTGTTGCCGAGAACAAGAGCGTCAATCTGCCGTGCCAGGTTCAGAGCCGAGGCCTCTGTGAGGTTCCCATGGGCCAGCATAACCGGGTCAACTTGTGAGAGCAGGGTTTCCGAGAAGGACTGAAGTTCATCGAGAGTCACTTCCCGGGCGGCCTTCAGCTTGTCGTCGGTGGGCCAGGCGCCTTCGATGAGGGACGTCTGCACGAACTCCGAAGTCTGTTCCACCGGGCGATCCTTGGCCTTGTTTTGCAGGCCGTCGATCATCTGTTGCCGGGCAATCTCAAAACGTTGTTCGGTCAGTTCCGGTGTGGCCACCTGAAGCAGTATCCGGTTCATCAGAGTATGGAGTTTGTCGTTATAGCCGCCAACACGGACCGTGATACCTCGGAGATGCGGGTAAACGCTGTAATCCAGGCCCGCGAGGCTGGCGGAGTATGCCCAGGCATTCAGGTTGGTATTGATGGCGTCGACCAGGAGCTGGGTGAGCACATAGCTGCGGGCCGAAGCGCGGGCGGCTGGCGTTCGGAGACCCACGAACACGTTGGCCTTCGGGGTATCAAACCGGGTATCCCGGGCAAACCAGACATCCATCCCCTCAAGCGCGCCCAGCCTTGTCGGCTGCTCCATGGTTTTTCCCGACACCATCGCCAGATTTTCCGGCACAAATGGATTCTCCGGCGGCAGGCGCAGCTGGGCAGCGAGTTCTGGCAGGAACTGGGTCCTCAGTGTTGCCGGGTCGAGTGGTTTTCGGGCCCACGCCGCTTCGTACCAGTCGGTTCGGTTCGGATTTTCAAGTTCAGGCTCCGGTGCCAGAACGAAAGCAAGGAGGTTGTCCGGCGTCAGCCTGTCCAGAATGTCGCGGTACTGTTCCGGCGCGAAGCGCTCAACCAGCCAGGGCGCCCGCAAAACGTCTTCGGCGGGATAGTCCTGGAGGTAACGAGAAAGGCGCATGGCTTCGTGCAGGGGGTTACCCTGTTCGCGGAATCGAAAATCGATGCGAGCCAGGTTCTGCATTTCCAGGAAACGCTGCTCGCTGATACCTTTCTGGCGAATCTTCTCGATGTAATCGAATACCAGCGGCAGGATGTCCTCATGGCGAGCCAGTCCTTCCGGTGTCAGGGAAATGCTGATTTCGAGGGTGGCGTTCTCGCCGGTATCCATGCCCAGACCTGCGGAAAGGCTTTCCGCCAGACCGGCCCGTTTCAGAACGTCGAACAGGCTGCCTGGGCCCTCGTGGCCGAGCAGGTTGGCCACGTAGCTGGCGGGTTTGGTGCGGTAGTTCGCTTCCTGGGACGGAATAGGGAACGTGAGCGACAGGCTTCGAACGTCCTTCAGTGCTTCTGCTGTGACCTTGGCTGGCAGCTCATCTGAGCGGTACAGGCTGGCGACGTGACGCTTGGTCTCAAGGTTGCGGTTTTCAATGGCATCGAACCGCCCTCGCACCATGGATTCCAGCTCGTCCAGGGTTTGGTGCCCGTAAACCGCCAGGCTCATGATGTTCGAGGAGTAATGCTGCTTCCAGAACTCGATCAGGTCCGGCCGAAGGGGATTTGCTTCCGTATTCTCAAGGGTGCTCAGGTTTCCGACGGCAAAGTGACTGAAGGCGTGATCCGGATTGCTAACGGCTTTCTTGACGGAATAGAAGCGTCGACCATCGTCTTTCTGTTTGGCGCTGAACTCCGAGTGCACAGCGTTGCGCTCACGATCCACCAGTTCTGCGGTAAATAAGGGCGCGGAAAATTGCTGGGCGAACCGATCCAGTGCCGGTTCCAGAAATTCGGCCTGAACATCGAAGAAGTAGTTCGTGTCCTGGAACGCGGTGAAGGCGTTGTGCTGGCCACCGTGGCTCTTGATGAACTGCTGGTACTCGCCCGGATCGGGGTATTTCTCGGTCCCGAGGAAAAGCATGTGCTCGAGGAAGTGGGAGAGGCCTTCGCGCTCCGCCGGATCATCTCCGCTACCAACAGCAACGTTCATTGAGGCCGCTGCTTTGTCTGCATCCTCATCAGACACCAGAATGACCTTCAGGCCGTTGTCCAGTTCGATGAACCGGTACTGGTTGTCGTCATTGGGGCTCTTCTCCGGAATCTGCGCAGAAAGAGCAAGGGTGCTGAACAGCAAAAGTATGAGCAGGGAAAACAGGCGTGAGATCGGGTTCTGCATGGAGTTCTTCCTGACGGTACGTGTGTTCATAGGCCCTCTGGGATCCGGAGAAGAGGTTTGCGAATCAGTGCATCAGCGCGTTGCGGGTGCTTTCAGGCTGCTGGTCAAGTGTTTTACGTGCCAGGTCGGCGGCTTTCTCACTGTCCAGCTGGCCCGAGGCAATACGCTCGAGAACCGTGGCCATGATGGCGACGGACTGGCGATAATCGGCGAACTCGGCCTGGAAGGCCTTGTCGATGGCCTCGTAGACCGCCTGAATTTTCTCTTCCCGTGAACCAGCGTTATCGGCTGTGTCGTTGATGGCCTTCAGGCAGGCCCGGGCAATCGAAATATAGCGTTCCGCGTTGGGATTGTCTTTCTGCATAGTAGGGGTTCCGAAGGTCGGTGTTCCTGTGAAAACAAGAGATGCCAAAAGGCGCGATAAGTTCCCGATTATGTCATTGCTGGCGGGCGCTTTCATTGCATTGTGGTAATCCGGAAATTGAGCATGCACGGGGCAATTCCTGTGCTAGTCTCAAAAACATTGTGTCGACGAACCGGATAGGCATGTCCCGCTTGCCGGGTCAGAAATTTAGAGTAATAGCTCTATACAAAACAAAGGCTTACAGAGTAAAAGCTCTAAAAAAGTTCGATACATGAAGGTTGCAATTAAGTACAATGCCGGCGTTTCCGGAAAACTCTAAGACTTTAGTCGTATGGGTGCCGGCATGGATAGACAACAACAGAGCAACAGGCAGGGTGGAAGATTGATGAATTATTTCCTGACGGGTGGCACCGGATTTATTGGCCGTTTCCTGGTGGAGAAGCTTCTGGCACGTGGTGGCACTGTCCACGTACTGGTGCGTGAACAATCCCAGGACAAGCTGGACAAATTGCGTGAGCGCTGGGGCGCGGATGAAACCCAGGTGAAGGCCGTCATAGGCGACCTGACCAGCAAGAATTTGGGCATCGACGCCAAGACGATGAAAGCCCTGAAAGGGAAAATCGACCACTTCTTTCACCTCGCCGCCGTGTACGACATGGGCGCAGATGAAGAAGCCCAGCAGGCGACCAATATCGAGGGCACCCGCGCTGCGGTGAATGCTGCGGAAGCGATGGGCGCCAAGCACTTCCATCACGTTTCTTCCATTGCGGCTGCCGGTCTGTTCAAGGGAATCTTCCGCGAAGACATGTTCGAGGAAGCCGAGAAGCTGGATCATCCGTATCTGCGGACCAAGCACGAATCTGAAAAGGTCGTTCGTGAGGAATGCAAGGTTCCCTTCCGCATCTACCGCCCGGGCATGGTGATTGGGCATACCGCTACCGGTGAAATGGACAAGGTGGATGGCCCCTACTATTTCTTCAAGATGATTCAGAAAATCCGCCACGCGTTGCCCCAGTGGGTCCCGACCATTGGTGTCGAGGGTGGGCGTCTGAACATTGTGCCGGTGGATTTCGTGGTTAACGCCATGGATCACATTGCCCACCTCGAGGGTGAAGACGGCAAGTGCTTCCACCTGGTGGATACCGATCCGTACAAGGTTGGCGAAATTCTCAACATCTTCAGCGAGGCTGGTCACGCACCCCGGATGGGGATGCGGATCGATTCCCGCATGTTCGGCTTTATTCCGCCATTCATTCGCCAGAGCTTGAAGAACCTGCCACCGGTGAAGCGTCTGACGTCGGCCATTCTTGATGACATGGGCATTCCGCCATCCGTGATGTCGTTCATCAATTACCCGACCCGTTTTGACGCCCGCGAAACCGAGCGCGTTCTGAAAGGCACCGGCATTGAAGTGCCCCGCCTACCGGACTACGCGCCGGTGATCTGGGATTACTGGGAGCGTAATCTGGACCCCGACCTGTTCAAGGACCGCACGCTCAAGGGCACGGTTGAAGGTCGCGTCTGTGTGGTGACCGGTGCTACGTCCGGTATTGGTCTTGCAACTGCCCAGAAACTGGCAGACGCCGGCGCGATCCTCGTGATCGGTGCCCGCAAACTCGAGCGCCTGAAGGAAGTGGCCGCAGAGCTGGAGTCCCGGGGCGCAAGCGTGCACGCCTATCCCTGCGATTTTTCCGATATGGATGCCTGCGACGAGTTCGTGAAGACCGTGTTGGATAACCATGGCCAGGTCGACGTGCTGGTCAACAACGCCGGGCGCTCGATTCGCCGTTCACTGGATCTGTCGTTCGACCGCTTCCACGATTTCGAGCGCACCATGCAGCTGAACTACTTTGGTTCCGTTCGTCTGATCATGGGCTTTGCGCCCAAGATGCTTGAGAATCGCCGCGGTCACGTGGTCAACATCTCGTCCATCGGTGTGTTGACCAACGCTCCCAGGTTCTCGGCTTACGTGGCTTCCAAATCCGCGCTGGATGCCTTCAGCCGCTGCGCCGCTTCGGAATGGTCGGATCGCAATGTCACGTTCACCACTATTAACATGCCGCTGGTGAAAACGCCGATGATTGCGCCAACCAAGATCTACGATTCTGTCCCCACGCTAACGCCGGACGAGGCTGCGACCATGGTTGCTGATGCCATCGTCTACCGGCCGAAGCGAATCGCTACCCGTTTGGGTATCTTTGCCCAGGTGCTTCATGCCCTGGCGCCCAAGATGGCCGAGATCGTCATGAACACCGGTTACCGGATGTTCCCGGATTCACCGGCCGCCGCTGGTAGCCGTTCCGGGGAGAAGCCGAAGGTGTCCAGCGAGCAGGTGGCTTTCGCCGCCATCATGCGGGGCATCTACTGGTAACGCAGTTGCCCCCGAATCGAGTGGGAGGGGGAGTTATTTCCCCTCCCATATTAATGGGTTAAACGAGATTCGCCTCTTTTATAGAGTGTTCTGGGCTAAAGAAAACCAGCCGATAGCCGATGGTTAACATAAGAACAATATAAAAGAAGGGCTATTGATGACTCTCAAGAAACGTCTTTTGCTGACTTTGCTGCTGGTTGGCCTGCTTCCCGTCATTGCCATCTCATTTTTTAACGCCGAAATTGCCCGACAGAGCCTGACGGAACAGGCGTTGCAACAACTCTCTATTGCGGCTACCAATAAGCAGCATAGTGTTGAAGATTATCTCAGCACTATTGCCCGGCAGCTGAAAGCCATGGCCAATAATCGCGGGACCCGAACGGCGGCCCAGGGGTTTGGTTTGGCATTCCAGAATTATGAAAAACTGGTACAAGAGGAGCAGTCGACCTTACGAGAAAACGTCGAGGCTTATTACCAGCAGAATTTTTTGCCACCCTTGCAGCAAAATGGTGGTGCTAAAGGACGTTCAGCCTCGGACTTCGTTGCATCCCTCAGCAAAAACAGCCTGGCTCTGCAGATGGGTTACATCGTGGACAACCCGAATCCTGTGGGGCAGAAAGACGAATTGGTATCGGCTGACGTCCATATCGCGCAGTTTTATAACACGCTTCACAAACAGTGGCACACCTCGTTCAAGGAGTTTCAGGAGGCGTTCGGCTACTACGATATTTATCTCATTGATGCTGATACAGGCCACGTTATCTATTCCGTAGCCAAAGAGGTGGATTTCGCTACCTCCCTGAAAGACGGTCCTTACGCGGATTCTGGCCTGGCGGCAGCTTATCGTCAGGCGATGTCTGACGGACAGGATACTGCTCCGACTTTTGTTGATTTTACTCGGTATGTACCGTCCTACGGTGCGCCCGCCGGATTTGTGGCAACCCCCATATATTCCGAAAAAGATGAGCGGCTGGCCGTGCTGGCCTTCCAGTTCCCCATCGACAGCCTGAACAACATCATGATGGAACGAGATGGCATGGGCGAAACCGGGGATGCCTATCTGGTGGGGCCGGATAACCTGATGCGGTCAGACTCCTACCTGGATCCGGAAAACCGCAGTGTTGTCGCTTCCTTTGCCGACCCGGAGAATGGACGCATTAGTTCGACATCGGTGGATGAGGCCCTGGCCGGAAATTCCGGTGAAGGCGTGGTTACGTCCTACCGTGGCGAGCCAGTGTTTTCCGCCCACAGGCCAGTTACCGTAGGCGGGCTGAACTGGGCGCTGGTGGCGGAGATCAGCGAAGACGAGGCCCTGGCGCCGGTGCGTGAAATGTGGACGCTGGCGGCGATAGCCATTGCTATTGTGCTCTTGGCCGTGGCGGCCGTCGCGGTCTGGACCGCAGTGCGGATCATGAAACCCCTCGGCAAAGACCCGTCCGAATTGCAGGCACTGGCGGAACAGGTAGCTGCAGGTAACCTGGTCATTGATTCGTCCGACAGTGACAAGGCCACGGGCGTATACGGCTCCATGCTCAAGATGGTGTCAGACCTGAAAGAAGTGATCTTCAAGGTTGAAGAAGCGTCCCAGCGCCAGGCCAGTGCATCTGAACAGTTGTCCGGTACCACCTCGCAGACTCTGGACAGTGTGAATCAGCAGGCAGAGCAGACTGAGCAGGTGGCCTCGGCCATTGAAGAAATGTCCTCTGCCATCAGCGAGGTGTCCCAGAATACCTCGGAATCGGCAGCCGCCGCCCGGCGCACTGATGAGGCGGTCAGCCGCAGCGCCACCGAGGTGGAATCCTCCGCTGAGGACACCCGTGCTATGGCCAGGGAACTGGAGGAAGCAGAAGCCGGCATAGAGGACTTGCGAAAGAATATGGAATCCATCACCCGGGTTCTGGATTCGATAAAGTCCATCGCCGACCAGACTAACTTGCTGGCTCTGAATGCCGCTATTGAAGCGGCCCGGGCCGGTGAACAGGGCAGGGGCTTCGCGGTGGTCGCGGATGAGGTGCGCAGCCTGGCCCAGAACAGCCAGAAGGCGACCGAGGAGATCAGTAGTTCCATCGAAACTCTGGTTAATTCTTCGGAGCGTGCTTCAAAGGTCGTTACCCGTTGCAGCACCCAGGCCAGAGGCATTTCTGAGCGGGCAGGAACCGTAGTGTTGCAGCTTCGCGAGGCAGTGGAAGAGGTTGCCCGGATGTCCGGTATGGCGGAGCAGATTGCTACGGCTTCCGAAGAGCAATCAGCCACGGCCGAAGAAGTAACGCGCAACGTATCCACAATTGCTGAAAAGTCCTTGGAGACCAAACAGGCCATGGTCCAGATCTCCGAAGCCAGTGGTGACTTGGCGGAGTTGTCTCATCAGCTCAGGGATTCTCTGTCCCGCTTTAAAGTCAGCTGAGTATGAGGCGTGCCTTCAACACTTAGGCCTGGCACACAGAAAAAAACCCGCTGCGGCGGGTTTTTTTATGGCGGTTATTCGGTCTCTTCGGGGATCACCGGAGGCGGAAAGCCGCCCAGTTCTTTCCAGCGATTCACAATGCCACAGAACAGGTCTGCGGTTTTTTCCGCGTCATAGGCGGCGGAATGGGCTTCCTTGTTGCTGAACGGAATGCCCGCGAGTTTGCAGGCCTGGGCCAGAACCGTGTGGCCATAGGCCAGGCCGGCCAGCGTGGCGGTATCGAAGGTTGAGAAAGGATGGAACGGGTTACGACGGATGTCGGCCCGCAGCGCGGCTGCAAAGATGAAGTTATGGTCAAAGGTGGCATTGTGGCCCACCAGGACGGCTCGCTTGCAATCGTGGTTCTTCACCGCCTTGCGAATGGGGCTGAAGATCTCGCTGAGTCCTTCCCGCTCGGGTACCGCTTCTCGCTCCGGATTCCACGGATCAATACCCGTGAAATCAAGCGCGGACTGCTCCAGATTCGCGCCTTCGAAAGGATCGATCTGCTGAACGTGGGTTTCAGCGCGCCGCACCCAGCCATCGTCGTCCATGGTCAGTATCACTGCCGCCACTTCCAGCAGGGCGTCCCGCTCGGGATTGAAGCCAGCGGTTTCCACGTCGACTACAACAGGCAGAAACCCGCGAAAGCGGCGGGACATGGGATGCGGTGGTTTGTTTTCGTCAGTCACTCAAGCTCCGGTCTTGGCCGTGTGTGAGAAGGAATAAGTCAGGTTTACGCCAGTTTCCAGTGAACGGTTTCACCAGCCTTGAGGGGCACGATGGTTCCGTCAGCCAGCGGCAGCTCTGCCGGCATGGTCCAGGGGTCACGAATCAGGGTGATGGTATCGGTATTCCGCGGTAGGCCATAGAAATCCGGCCCGTTGAAACTGGCGAATGCTTCAAGTTTATCCAGGATGCCAAGCTCTTCGAAAATGTCCGCATACAGGCCGATTGCGCCGTAGGCCGAGTAACAGCCAGCGCAACCGCAGGCTGCCTCTTTGCGATCCTTCGAATGAGGGGCAGAATCCGTGCCCAGGAAAAAGCGTTTGTCGCCGCTGGCAACCGCGTCCCTGAGCGCCTGTTGATGGCGGTTACGCTTCAGGATTGGCAGGCAATAGAGATGCGGTCGAATGCCGCCTACCAGCATGTGGTTGCGGTTGTACATCAGGTGCTGGGGCGTCAGAGTCGCACCGAGGTTGTCACCGGCGTGCTGCCGGACAAATTCTGCGGAATCGGCCGTGGTGATATGTTCCAGTACAACCTTGAGGTTCGGGAAAGCCTCGAGAGTGGGTGCCAGGACACGCTCCAGAAATACCTTTTCCCGGTCGAAAATGTCGATATCGGCATCGGTTACCTCTCCGTGTACCAGCAGCAGCATGCCACAATCGGCCATGGCCTCCAGAACCGGATAGATATTACGGATATCCTTCACCCCCGAGTCGGAATTGGTCGTTGCTCCGGCCGGGTAAAGCTTGGCAGCCACAACGCCGGCAGCCCTGGCATCCCGGATGGTCTGCGCCGTCATGCTCTCGGTCAGATACAGCGTCATCAACGGCTCGAACTCGGTGCCATTGGCAGCCGCCAGAATGCGTTCCCGGTAGGCTGTGGCATCGGCTGCGGTGGTAACTGGCGGTACCAGGTTGGGCATGATGATGGCGCGACCGAAGCAGGCGGCCGTAGCCGGTACCACGTCGTTGAGAATGTCGCCGTCCCGTACGTGAAGGTGCCAGTCGTCGGGGCGTGTGAGCGTGAGCTTGTCTGTCATGGCGTTTGTCCGAAATACCTTTGGCGGGGCGAGCTTGTGCCCGGTTCTCTGGGAGCCGAAAAAATTTGGCGAATTATACCAGAAGGCGCGGGTGATTGTTTTCCGGTTGGTGGCTAAAGAACTTCCGGCTCAGGCCGTTAAACAGTCTGACTCTGCTAACTCCGGACACTGATGGCTAGCTCTATGGGATTTCGCCCCGGACAACTCCTGAATACTCTGCTGATTGCCACGTTGCCCGTGGTGCTTCTGCCGGCAACCGCGCAGGCTGCCAGCTATGGCGCCGGAATCGAGAACAGCCAGTGGTATCTCGCCGAGTCGGTATTTGAATGCCGGCTGGTGCACGAAGTTCCCGGCTACGGTCGGGCGGTGTTCAATCATCGCGCCGGTGAAAGTCTCAGCTTTTTCCTGGAGTCTGATTCCGCATTGATGCGACCAGGGCGCGGCAGCCTTGTGGTCGAGGCACCGGCCTGGCGTCCGGGTGTGGCGCCGAAGCCCCTGGGAACGGTCAATGTCTCGGATGATCGCCGTCAGGTCTCGCTGGATACCCGTCAGGCGTTCGTGGTCGCCCATGGACTTCTGGACGGGATGCGCCCGACGGTAACCAGGGAATCGTGGTTTGATGGCCGCCCGGTGCGGGTTCAGGTCTCCAACATTAACTTCGCCGGCGAGTACCAGCGTTATCAGCGCTGTACGTCCAATCTACTGCCGGTAAACTTTGATCAGATCCAGCGCTCGAGGGTGCCCTTTGCCAGCGGCAGCACGCAATTATCCGATGCCGACAGGCAACTACTGGATAACATCGTGGCCTATGTGAACGCAGATTCCACGGTTGAGCGGATTTTCGTGGATGGTCATAGTGACAGTATTGGAAGCCGGATCGACAACCGTGCGCTTTCCGAAGATCGCGCCAATGTGGTGGCCGACTACCTCAAGGCGAGCGGTATTGATGAAAACATGATTACCGTTCGGGCTCACGGCGACCAGTACCCGGTATCCAACCGGCCCGCAGATAACCGGCGCACCAATATCCGCCTGCAACGGGCCGGTGACCGCCCGGAACTGCAGCAGGCTAACGGTTATGGCGGCGAACCCAGGGGCTGATTGGCGTCAGTAAACCGAATCCAGTACTTCCAGGTGGGCATTGACGCTTTCCGCCAGGGCCCGCAGATGGTACCCGCCCTCCAGGGTTGAAATGATCCGGTCATTGCTGTGCTCGCCGGCTACCCCCACAATCATCTCTGTCAGCCAGCGGTAGTCTTCGGTATCCAGGTTCAGTTCCGCCATCGGATCCAGCCTGTGGGCATCAAAGCCCGCGGAAATCAGGATCAATTGGGGTTTGAACTCGTTAAGCCGCTTCAGCCAGCCTGCCTCCACCTGCTTGCGATACTCCTCAGAAGAACAGTTGGCCTCGATCGGAATGTTCACAATGTTGTCGGCCTGCCGGTGAACGTGGGAGTGCGGGTAGAAGGGATGCTGGAAGCTGGAGCACATCAGGATTCGCTCGTCACCACCGACAATATCCACGGTGCCGTTACCCTGGTGCACGTCGAAATCGATGATCGCGACCCGCTCAAGATGGTGGAAGGTGAGGGCGCGCATGGCAGCCAGGGCGACGTTGTTGTAAAAGCAGAACCCCATGGATTTGGCGCGCTCGGCATGATGACCAGGCGGCCGGGCGCAAATAAACGCGTTGGTCACCTGGCTGCTCATGACCATATCCACGGCCTGGATATTGGCGCCGGCCGCCAGGCGGGCTGCCCGCAGGGTGTCTGGCATCATGGCAGTATCCGGATCGGTAAACACGCGCCCCCTTGTTGGTTGCATCAGATCGAGTTGATGCAGGTACTTTTCGGGGTGCACAGTCAGTAGCTGGTCGCGGGTGATCTCTTCCGGCCGGACCCAGTCGAGCTTCTGGTCCAGGCCGGTATCAGCCAGGTAGCTGATAATGGCTGCCAGCCGTTCAGGGCTTTCCGGATGCTCCGGCCCCATGTTGTGTTTCATGAAGTCATCGTGGGAAAAGAATGCCGTGGTCATACGTCTCGGACTGCCTTCGATATGCTTATATTTTCTTCAAGCTTATCAGGGAAAACTGCACGATGCCGTGTTTCTTTGGTCTTATAGGGGCGATAGCCATTTCACATCGGCGAATCAGGGCCTAAGATAAGAGTTACATTCATAAGTAACCTGTTTTATTAGATTTATTTCCCCAACGGCCTGCCGGCCAACCATGAAGGAGACTCAGCTTGAGCACCCGGTATCTGGAGAGCCTGTTCAATCCCGCGTCCATTGCGGTGATCGGTGCATCGGAGCGGGCAGACAACCTTGGCGGTATGGTATTGCGGAACCTCATGGGGGGCGGTTATCCGGGGCGTTTGCTGGTCGTTAACCAGAACGATTATGACAACGTGCACGGTGTTCCTTGCGTCAAGAAAGTCTCGAAAATGGATTTTTCTCCCGATCTGGCAATCATCTGTACGCCGCCGGATACCGTGGCCAAGACCATCAAGCGGCTGGGAGAAGCCGGGGTGCGCACTGCCATCGTTATGACTGGCGGCATGTCCCGTACCCACAGTAAAACCGGGCAGCCCCTGATGTATTCCGTACGCGAAGCCGCCCGGGAAACCGGTATCCGAGTGCTTGGCCCCAACACCATCGGCCTGATGGTTCCGGCCCGCAGCCTGAACGCTACCTACGCTCACATGGGCGCGATCCCGGGCCGGGTTGCCTTCGTTGGCCAGTCCGGCACCATTGCCAGTTCGGTCATAGACTGGGCGTTCGCCCGAGGTGTGGGGTTTTCCTACTTCCTGACACTGGGCGATGGGATGGATATCGATCACGATGACCTGATCGACTATCTGGCGCAGGACACCCAGACCCGTGCAATTCTCCTGCATATCGAGAACATCCCGAACGCCCGGCGCTTTATGTCGGCGGTGCGGGTAGCTTCCCGTACCAAACCGGTGATTGCGGTGAAGTCTGGTCGGGTGCCGGAATCGGAGTGGTTTCCCCACAGCCTGCCCGCAGGTTTGAAGCGCAGCGATCCGATCTATGATGCCATGCTCCAGCGGGCCGGTGTGCTTCGGGTGGACGGTCTTGGCCAGATGTTTGATGCACTCGAGACGTTGACCCGAATGCGTCCTTTGCGCCGCGAGACGCTGGCGATCATGGCCAACGGGGTTGGCCCGGGAGTGTTGGCCGTGGACCGGCTTGCGGACCTGGGCGGTGAACTCGCGGAGCTGTCGAATTCCAGTGTCGAGGCCCTGGCCGAGCTGCTGCCACCTTACTGGACCCGCAAAAACCCGATTGACCTCAACTACGACGCCTCGCCGGAGTTGTATGGCAAAGCCATCAAGATCCTGGCCAAGGATCCGGAAGTGGCCAACGTTCTGGTGATGTATGCCCCGAGTCTGACCGAGGACAGCCTACAGATTGCGGATGCGGTGGTGCAGGCCTCCAAGGGCACTCGTCTGAACGTGTTTACCTGCTGGCTTGGTCAGAGCACGGTGATGGATGCCCGGGAAGAGTTCTACCGGGCCGGGCTGCCATCGTTCTTCAATCCCGAGAAAGCCGTCATGGCATTCATGCAGCATGTTCGCCACCAGAGGGTTCAGCGGCTGCTTACGGAAACCCCCGAATCCTTTACCGATCACTTTGCGGACCGGACCCACACCCGTCATGTGGTCAGCAGGGCACTGCGCGCAGGGCGGTATCACCTGTCGAACCGGGAAGCCCGGGACCTGGTTCGGGATTATGGCATCAGCACCATCGACACCATGTACTGTGACGACATGGAAGAGGTCCTGGAGGTGTTCGCGGTTGAGCGGCGACCCATCGATATCACGATCATTCATGAGCAGGCCTGCCATCCTTTCCTGAATCTGAGTCCTACCCAGCGTCGGTACAAGGGCACGGTGCAGAAGCTCAACAGCGAAGCGGCCATCATGGATTCCTGCCGCTACCTGATGGAGGAATACAAGAGCCATTTCCCGGACAGTGGCTTTCTCGGGTTTGCAGTTCAGCGTTCGTACCAGCACGTGGGTGGGATCGAGTTCAGCGTCGGCATTACCCGGGATGCCCTGTTCGGCCCGCTGGTGGTGTGCGGTGCGGCAGGCGCGCAGATAAACGTAATGACCGATCGGCAGATCGCATTGCCGCCCCTGAATATGGTTCTGGCCCGTGAACTCCTGCGCCGCACCTATATGTACAAGCTGCTGAAAGAACACAGCCTTAAGCCGGAAGAGGATATCCGGGCGGTGTCCGAGACCCTGGTCACCCTCTCGCAGATCGTCATCGACATTCCGGAAATTCAGGGTCTGGAGATCTCGCCGTTGCTGTTCAACGAGCAGGGGGCTGTAGCCGTGAATATCGCCATCAATCTGGCCGACAAGCCGGGCCGGCCCATCATTCAGCCATACCCGCGGGAACTGGAGGAATGGATTGTGCTGCCTAAATCTGGCCGCCGGGTCATCATCCGTCCCGTGTTGGCTGAGGATGAGCCCGCCCACCGGGCGTTCCACGAATTACAGTCACCGGAGTCCATTCGCTACCGGTTCTTCCAGTACCGGAAGCATTTTTCCCGGGAAGACGTAGCCCAGATGGTGCAGATTGATTACGACCGGGAAATGGTGTTCATAGCCAATGCCCCCAGGGAAGACGGTGAAGGGGAAGAGACCTTGGGAACCGTGCGCACCTGGACCGACGCCGACAACCTGCAGTGCGAGTTCGCGGTGATGGTTCATGACAAAATGAAAGGGGAGGGCCTTGGCGTTGCCCTGATGCAGAAGATGATCGATTACTGTCGTGCCCGGGGCACCATGGAGATGGTTGGCAATGTGCTGCCGGACAACCGTCCCATGCTGCAGCTTGCGGAACACCTGGGTTTTGAGATCAAGTTCAACACGGAAGAGGAAGTCATGGATCTGCTGCTGGTTCTGAATGAACCGGAAAAAGACTGGCAGCGAGAGCGGTTGGGCAAAAGCGCTCACTGAGCGGTTCGGGAAAAGGGGTCAGATGGACAGTTCATCTGACCCCGGGTTCTCGGCTTTATTCTTCGACAATCGCTGAGCGGTCTTCACCACCCAGTGCTTCAAGGAGTCCCGGAATCAATCGAGACAGTTCCAGGGTCATCAGCGTGAAGGCTGCGTCAAACTTGGCAGCGGCATCGTCCACGTCGACGTCGTCCAGTTGATCCTGAAGCGTTTCGCCGAATTTCAGGCGACGAATACCCAGTTCTTCATCCAGCACGAAGGATACGTTGTCGTCCCAGGTCAGGGACAGTTTGGTCACCTGCATGCCCGCATCGAGATGGTTGCGGATTTCATCGGCTTTCAGATCCAGGCCCTTGCAGCGCACCACGCCACCATCTTCAGACGGATCCTTGAGCTCGCATTCAGTGCCCAGAACCACCTTGCCAGGCAGATCGATGGATTCGCTCAGCCAGCCGGTAAAGGTGAAGGCCGGTGCCTGTTCCACCGCGGGTGGACGAACCGGCAGCGACCCGAGGCTCTTGCGCAGAGTCGAGGCCAGATCTTCCGCCTGCTTGGCGGAGCCGGTGTCTACCACCAGTACACCGTCCTGGGGGGCAAGGTAGGCAAAGGAGCGGCGGTTCTTGGAAAAGGCCTGGGGCAGCATCTCCAGCATCACCTGTTCCTTGATTTCGTCCTTTTCCTTGCGTCGAACCTTGCGGCCCTGATCGAATTCGATCGCTTCGGCTTTCTCTTCAACGGCTTCCTTCACTACCGGGCCCGGAAGAATCTTCTCTTCCTTGCGTAAAGCAATCAGGTGATAGCCGTTGGCGCTATGAACCAGCTGTTCTCCATGCTTGCCCAGGGGCGGAACCCAGCCCTGACGGCTGGTTTCCTGGGGGCCGCAGGGTTTGAAGGCGTCGGCCTGCAGTTTTTCCTCCAGCTCTTCGGCGGAGATATCAAACGGTTTGGTAAAACGGAATACGCGGGCGTTGCGAAACCACATCAGGGCTGGTCCTTGTCTTTCATATTTGCATGATCTCTACGAGTACGGTTTTGATAATAAAGCCCACAACGCCGGCGCCCAGAACCGTAAACAGGGCGATGGTGCCGAATCTTCCGGCCTGGGATTTCTTGGCCAGATCCCAGACGATGATACCCATCCAGACAATCAGGCCTGTCAGAAACACCAGCATGGCGATCTGGGAAAACACTGCTTCGTTCATTGCTTACTCCGATATCAACGTGGATTACTGTTCATCCCGCAGGAAAACCCAGTTGTTCTTATCGGATTGGTCTTCGCTGAAGTAATAGCCTTCGAGGTTGAACCCCTTGAGGTCGTCGGCCTGGGTAATGCGGTTCTGGATGGCGAATCGACACATCAGGCCGCGGGCTTTCTTGGCGTAGAAGCTGATCATCTTATACTGACCATTCTTCCAGTCCTTGAATTGGGGGGTGACCAGCCGGCCTTCAAGGTCTTTCTTTTTTACACTCTTGAAATATTCATTAGAGGCGAGGTTTACCAGAACGCCGTCGTCGTCTGCCAGCAGTCGGTTGATCTCGCCAGTAATCTTGTTGCCCCAGAACGCATAAAGGTCCTTGCCACGGTTGTTCTCGAACCGGGTACCCATCTCCAGGCGATAGGGCTGCATCAGGTCCAGCGGTTTCAGAACCCCGTAAAGGCCCGAAAGCATTCGCAGGTGTTGCTGGGCAAATTCGAAGTCCTGCTCGCTAAAGCTCTCGGCGTCCAGGCCGGTATAGACATCGCCCTTGAAAGCCAGTACAGCCTGGCGGGCATTGTCGGGGGTGAACGGCGTGTGCCAGTTCTGGAAGCGTTCAGCGTTCAACTGGCCCAGCTTGTCGCTGATGCTCATCAGATTGCTGATCTGATGCGGCTCGAGTTCCTTTAGCTGGTCGACCAGCTCGCAGGCGTCCTCAAGGAACTCCGGCTGGGTATAAGTGTTGGTCGCCAGGGGACTTTCGTAGTCCAGCGTTTTCGCAGGGGAAATAACCATCAGCATGTCAGGCAATCCTCATTGCAGGAATGTGAGTAATTCATCCCTGGTGAAAGGCCAGTCCAGTTCCGCACCGGTATCGTTGCGCCGCAGCACCGGTATCCGGGTGCCGTAGCGCTCCACCAGCTCTTCGGACTGGGCAATGTCCACTACGTCTACCGGTATTGGTTCCGGCATCGGCGTATTTACAAGCAGGGCTTCGGCCAGTTCGCACAAATGGCACTGGGATGTTGTGTAGAAAAGCAGTTCCATTATTTCGGCTGTGCGTCCAGTTTCTGGCCGTTAACGCCCTGGCTGTCCTTGCCCATGAGGTACAGGTAAATCGGCATCAGGTCTTCCGGTGCCGGATTCTGCTGCGGGTTCTCCGCTGGGTAGGCGTGGGCTCTCATATTGGTACGGGTGGCGCCGGGGTTCAGACTGTTCACCCGGACATTGTGGCGTTCATCATCCAGCTCTTCGGACAGCAACTGGCTGAGGCCTTCAACCGCAAACTTGGAGACCGCGTAGGCGCCCCAGTAGGCTTTGGCTTTCCGGCCGACACCGGAAGAGGTGAAAATCACCGACGCATCGTCGGATTTGCGCAGCAGGGGGATCATGGCCCGGCTGAGCAGAAACGGAGCTGTCGCATTCACGTGCATGACCTTGTTCCAGGTTTCCGGGTCATACAGTTCCACCGGGCTGCGATCGCCCAGGATGGCCGCGTTGTGCAGTAAACCGTCCAGTTGGCCGAAGTTGTCTTCCAGTGTCATGGCCAGTTCTTCGTAATCCTTCACCGCCGCGCCCTCAAAGTTCATGGGTACGATGGCTGGCTTCGGGTGGCCGGCGGCCTCGATTTCATCGTAAACCGTTTCCAGCTTACCGACAGTTCGGCCAACCAGTACGACGGTCGCGCCGTGGGCGGCATAGGCCTTCGCCGCGGCCCGGCCAATGCCGCTGCCGGCACCCGTCACCATAACGATACGGTCTTTCAGAAGATCGGCGGGTGCTTGGTAATCATGCATAACCTGTCTCCGTGTCAGGCTGTTACCGGCTGAACACCGGATCCTAAATTTGATGCCTTATTGTAACAGCTTTGCCAGGTCCGTGACGGTGTCAGCGATGAGGTCCGCTTGCCACAGGTCAATGGCTTCCGGCTCCTCGATGTAACCGTAGCGGACTGCGATAGTTTTCATGCCGGCATTGCGCCCGGCCTCGATGTCCCGTTCGTGGTCGCCAACGTAAATGCCAGCGCCCGGATCGGTGCCCATCTGCTGGCAGGCCAGAAACAGGGCCTCCGGGTGAGGTTTGCGCTGTGCGACGTGATCAGGGCATACCAGAGCTGCGCAGCGGTCCGCCAGATTCAGAGCTTCAATAAGCGGAACCGCGAAACGGGCGGGCTTGTTGGTGACAATGCCCCAAGGGATGCCTTGCTCCTCGAGGGCTTTGAGGAGTTCGTCCATGCCCTCGAAAAGGGTGGTTTCCACCGCTACGCCAGCCTCATAAAGGTCGAGGAACGCGGTGTGCTTTTCCAGATACTCCGGATGTTCCGGCTCCAGGCCGAAACCGACCCGGATCATCGCCCTGGCGCCGTTGGAGACCGAGCGGCGAATGTGCTCCGGGGGCAGGGCAGGCAGTCCGTGCTGTTCCCTCAACTGATTCAGGCAGCGGATAAAGTCCGGTGCCGTGTCGATCAGCGTTCCATCCAGGTCAAACAGGACCGCCGAGGTTTGTTGAGTGTTTTCAGGCTTCACGGATATCCCTGGCGTGCATCAGGTAATTGACGTCCACGTCCCGGCCCAGTCTGTAGACCTTGGTGATCGGGTTGTAAGTCATCCCGGTCAGCTCCCGGACATCCAGACCGGCGTGGCGCAGGTGGTCGGACATTTCCGAAGGCCGGATAAACTTTTTCCATTCGTGTGTGCCCTTTGGCAGCAACCGAAGCACGTATTCGGCGCCGACAATCGCAAACAGGAACGACTTGGGGTTGCGGTTGATGGTCGAGACAAACAGATGGCCGCCTGGTTTCAGCATGGCGGCACATGCCTTGATTACCGATGCCGGATCCGGGACGTGCTCCAGCATTTCCAGGCAAGTGACAACATCGTATTGGCCCGCATGCTCGCTGTCCTGTGCCAGCTCCTCGACGGTGATCTGCCGATAATCCACGTTCACGCCGCTCTCCATGCCATGCAACCGCGCGACCGCGAGGGGCGCCTCGCCCATGTCGATGCCGGTAACATGGGCCCCACGCTGGGCCATGCCCTCTGACAGCAGGCCGCCACCGCAGCCGACATCCAGAGCGCGTTTACCTGCCAGGGAGACGCGCTCATCAATGTAGTTCAGGCGTAGCGGGTTGATATCGTGCAGCGGCTTGAATTCGCTCGAGGGGTCCCACCACCGGCTGGCCAGGGCTTCGAATTTGGCGATCTCGTTCCGGTCTACGTTCTGGTTTGTCATGGTTGGTTCTGCCTGGTGAATCAATAGGAAATCGGTTAGTCAGCCTTGGTTCGGATTCGCCCGGCCCAATCTTCCACCCGAAGCATGAGATCGGCAACGTCAATGCGGGTAAGCCGGCCATCCTGTACTTGTGGTACGCCGTTAATCCAGCTATGGCTTACTGATCGGCCATGGTTGCTGTACACCAGATGTGAGGCCGGATCATAGACTGGCTGCAGGAACGGGTCGCTCAGATCAATGGCAATGATGTCCGCCAGCTTGCCCTCGGCCAGTGACCCAAGCTCATGATCCCGCCCCAGGGCCCGGGCTCCGTTGATGGTTGCCATTTCTAGGGCTTTATGGGCAGACACCGCCGAGGCATCACCGGCCACCACTTTGGCCACCATGGCAGCGGTGCGGAGCTCTCCAAACAGATCCAGGTCATTGTTGCTGGCTGCGCCGTCGGTGCCAATGGCGACATTGATTCCGTTATCCAGGAGCTCCTGCACCGGACAAAGGCCGCTGGCCAGTTTCAGGTTCGATTCCGGACAGTGAATGACATGGGCGCCGGATTCTTTCAGTAGGCTGATATCGCCGCTGTCGATCTGGGTCATATGCACGCACTGGGTCTCGGGGCGAAGTACCCCGAGGTCCTCCAGCCTGGCCGTCGGCCGCTGGCCCAGTTTTTCAGTAGCCTCGGCAACTTCAAAGGCGGTTTCATGAAGATGTATCTGGATAGCGGCACCGGTTTTCTCGGAAAGCCGGACAGCTTCGGCCATTGGGCCGTCGGACACGGTGTAGGGAGCATGGGGGCCAATGGCCGGCATGATGTAGCCATCGGATTTCCAGGTGTCTATAAAATCGGCACCCTTGCTCAGATACTCGTCCGGGCCGGCGCCCCAGGGCGTTGGGAAGTCCAGCAGTGGAAAACAGATCTGCGCGCGAATACCTGCATCGTGGGCGACCTGCGCGGCGATTTCCGGAAAGAAATACATGTCCGAAAACGTGGTGGTTCCGGTGCGCAGCATTTCGGCCATGGCCAGTTGGGTGCCATCGGCAATGAACTGTTCGCTGATAAAGCGACCTTCGGCCGGCCAGATGTGATCATTCAGCCAGGTCATTAGCGGCAGATCGTCCGCCATCCCGCGAAACAGGGTCATGGCCGCGTGACCATGCATGTTGATCAGGCCGGGCATGACAACATGGTGTGGAAGATCGACGGTTTCACGGGTTCGGAATGTCCGGTCCGCCTGCTCCTGGGGGATTATGGCGGCCAGGCGGTTACCCTGAATTATAACTGCGTGATTCTCAAGCACCGTGCCTGCCGGCTCAATTGGAATCAGCCAGCGCGCGTTGATGCGAATATCGGCTGCGGTGATGGTGTCTGCCGTCATTCATTCCTGCCTTACAGCGCTTGGTGCGAACCTGCCGCACCTTGAAAATGTAGCCCGGAAGTATAACCGTTATACTGGCAGTTTTCAGCGCTGAAAAACCGGAGCAGTTTTCTATGGCAACAACCCCGAAACCCTCTTCCGAACGCAGCATTGGCACCGTTGCAATACGGTGGCATGGCAGCAGTCTTGAGCTGCTGGACCAACGACTGCTGCCTGGAGAGGAGCACTGGATAACGCTGGAAGGAGCGGCCGGTGTATCGCAGAGTATCCGGGATATGGTGGTTCGGGGCGCTCCTGCAATCGGCATCAGCGCGGCCTACGGGGTTGCTTTGGCCGCGAGGCACGCCGGTGGCGGCGATTGGAAGGCAGAGATCAAACAGGCGATTCGCGAGCTGGCGGCGTCACGTCCGACTGCAGTAAACCTGTTCTGGGCGCTGCAGCGCATGGAGCGGGTGTTTCACGCGTGCCATTCGCTGGACGAGGCGGTAAAACGCCTGGCCGGGGAGGCCGAGGCGATTCATGAGGAAGACCTGGCAGCCAATTTTGCCATGGCGGACCATGCCCTTGAGTTCATCGGAGCAGAGGCACCGTTTTCGGTGCTGACCCATTGCAATACCGGTGCACTGGCCACCGGGGGCTACGGCACGGCACTGGGCGTTGTTCGTCGTCTCCATGAGGAAAAGCTGCTGGCAGAAGTCTATGCCGACGAGACTCGCCCCTGGCTTCAGGGTGGCCGGTTGACGGCCTGGGAACTTTCACGCGACGGCATTCCCGTCACACTGAATGCCGATGGTGCTGCTGCCGCAATCATGGCCCGTAAAGACGTACGCTGGGTGATTGTCGGCGCCGACCGGATCACCGCCAATGGCGATGTGGTGAACAAGATCGGCACCTACAGCCTGGCGGTTCTGGCCCGTCATCACAAGGTGGGTTTCATGGTGGTCGCGCCTTCAAGCACGGTGGACATGGCGATGGCGGCGGGGGCGGATGTTCCCATTGAGGAGCGCGACGGCATTGAGATCCGGGAGATACGCGGTATTGGGTTGGCGCCGGAAGGCGTCAAGGTGTTCAATCCGGTCTTTGACGTGACACCGGCCAGCCTGATCGATGCGATCGTAACTGAAAAGGGCGTGGTGCATAACCCGAACATCACCGGTATGCAGGCGTTATTTGGTTGACGGTGGGGTGCGCTCCGGCTGTTTCTTTTTGGCGGCAGGCTTGTCAGGTGATCTTTTCACTTCGGGGGGCTTTTCCTCGTAGGTGGCCCTGAGTTCGGCCACCTGCCGTTCCTGCTCCTCAATAAAATGCAGGGACATCTCAAAACTCTGGCGGGTGAACTCCAGCACTTTCTGGAAACCTTCATCCGAGAGTGTGCGAGCGTCGTCATGCCGGCGGAAGATGTTGATGAACTCCCGCTCCCGCTCAAACTGCAGGGGCAGTCTCGCCACGCCCCAGTCGTTCAGAATCTGCCAGACTTCAGGGTTGTAGTTGCGGGTGGTGCGCATGATGAACGGAATGGGGTCGTTCCTGGCAATGAGGGCAGCCAGGCGTAGTATCAGCTCGAAAGAAAGCGTGGACGTGCCGTTCTCAATGGCTTCCAGAACCGACTTGTCCCGCAGGTTCAGCGCCTCACTCATTTCCGACAACGTCAGCCCGGCCACTTCCCGGATGTCCTTGAGAGACTGGCCTGCGGTGAGCATCGCCCGCAGTTGATCCTGGGAATTGATCAGAGCCCGACCAACCCGGAGCGACGTATCGGTGGCTTTGACCCCAAACCGGAGCGCCGAGCCGGTCAGGCTGGCCAGGCGGTCGATCAGTCCCTCTGGCGTCCGTTCCTGGGTTACCGGTTTTTCCAGCCCTTCCACTTGTTCCAGCGAGCGCATGGCGTGCAGGGCATCCAGAAGCATGTCCTGGAGCATTCGAGCTTTCTGGCCGCTGTCCTGCCCGCTGGTATCCTTCGCAGTCATGGGGCTGGAGGTCTCCGTTTAACGGGTTGCGGCGGAGGCTGGAGCCTGTGCCGCGAACTGCTGCGGATCCAGGATGGATGCCATACGGTTATCCAGGTCCAGCATGTCAGCCATGATATGGCCGCCTTCCCTGATCACGAAATCCAGTTCTTCGTCGGTGGAATCCAGATCAGCCGCTTGCTGGTCCTGCCAGTCTTCCAGGTCTTCGAGGGAATCGAACGGTGGTTGCCCTTTCAGCTCACGCCTGGCGTTTGCGATAGTCAACCGCGTGCGTTCGATCTGTTCGTGCTCGGCGCGACGTTCTTCCAGATTCAGGCTGACACTGTCCGTGGCGCGCTGTTTGGTCAGGAAGTCGATTTCCTGCTGCAACAGACTGAATTCCGGATTGGTTGAGAATCGCTCCTCATGCCGCTTGCGAAGCTCATCGATGATTCCGCTGAAATCAAAGTATCGGGTGTGCGGTACGGCCTCGATCTGATCCCAGGGCAGGGCGTGATCCAGAGCGTCTTCACCAATGCGGGTCTTGTCGATACGGGAGGGGATCTCGATGTCCGGGATAACCCCTTTGTGTTGGGTGGAGCCGCCGGATACCCGGTAGAATTTGGACTGGGTAATCTTGAGCTGGCCATGGTTAAGGGGGCGCACTGCCTGAACGGTGCCCTTGCCAAAGGTCTGGGAACCGACAACCAGTCCCCGGCCATAGTCCTGAATGGCGCCGGCGAAAATTTCGGACGCTGACGCACTCATGCGGTTGGTGAGCACCACCAGCGGCCCGTCATAGGCGACCGAAGGATCCTCGTCATTGAGTACCTGCACATCGTTGTTGGCGTTGCGAATCTGAACCGTAGGGCCTTTGTCGATAAACAGGCCAACCAGATCATTGGCTTCGTGCAGCGCACCACCACCATTGTTTCGAAGATCCATTACCAGGCCGTCGACGCCGTCGGCTTCGAGTTCCGCAATCAGGTTGCGGACATCCCGGGTAGTGCTCTTATAGTTCGGATCACCAGCCTGCATGGCCTGGAAGTCCGCATAGAAAGTAGGAATGGTGATCACGCCAATCGTGTATTCCTTGCCGCCGCGCTCAAGGCGGATGGTGTCCTTGCTGGCGCTCTGTTCCTCGAGTTTTACCTCGTCGCGTTTGATGGCGATAGTCTCGGTAATGGTCTCATCAGAGGCATTGGCCGGAATCACCTCCAGTGTGACCGTTGAATTTCGCGGCCCACGGATAAGATCGACCACTTCGTCCAGGCGCCAACCAATGACATTCACCGGTTTTTCGCCCTCCTGTGCCACCGAGACAATGCGATCTGCGGGTTCAAGCTGGCCTTGCTTGGACGCCGGGCCGCCAGGTACCAGTCTTACCACCTTGGTATATTCGTTGTCTGACTGAAGGACGGCACCAATGCCTTCCAGTGAAAGGCTCATGTTGATGTTGAAGTTTTCGGAGGTGCGTGGCGAAAAGTAAGAGGTGTGCGGATCCCACATGCCGGTGAACGCGTTCATGTAGGCCTGGAATGCATCTTCACTGCGGGCCTGGTAGGCGCGCTTGAGCTGGCCTTCATAGCGGCGGCGCAGAGTTTCAACAATGGCCTCGTCATCGGCGCCGTTCAGGCGTTGCGCCAGAACTGCGTTCTTGATGCGTTTTACCCAAAGATCATCCAGGGCCTTGGCGTCGGGTTCCCAGTCCGCTTCCGAGCGGTCGACCAGAATGCTCTCTTTGGCCGAGAAATCCAGCGAGTCTATGCCGTTATCAATGGTTTCCAGGGCAAACTGGAGACGTTCGATAATTCGCTGCTGAACCAGGTTGTAGATATCAAAGCCCGGCTGCAACTGGCCGGTTTTCAGGGCCGAGCCCAACTGGGTCCGGATTTTGTCGAATTTTGCGATGTCGTCTTGTGACAGGTAGATCCGTTGGCCGTCCAGATAGTCCAGATAGGCATCAAACACGTCGCCGGAGAGTTCATCGCTGATTCCGAGGTCCCGGAAGTGGGTGAACTGCAGCTGACGGGCGATCAGGATATTGGCTCGCGCCTGATCAATCGTCGGTGCAACTGGCTCATACACGGCGGGAGTCTCAACGTTGGCATGAAGCCCCATTGGCGCAGACAGCAGCAATGCCACAGTCATTGCCTTGCACACCCCGAACCGAACAGATCCGGCCGGAGAGCGACGAGCCATAATTCTTTCCGCGATGGTCATAAATGCTTACCTGACGGTGTTGGGAGCCACTCGGTTTTTGAGGGAGTGTCTACCCGTGACTGATTAAATTTATTGTAGGCAAGCACTACACCCGATGCCATAGGCAGGGCGTATCGGTTCGTGACAATCTGTCCATGAAGACGCCACGTTCGTAACCGGGAGATCAGGAGTGTCCTGTGTAAGGAAACTGCCGGGAGAATAGCCAAATCCTCCCGACAGTTGATGTGCAGAGGATGGATCAGGCGAACGGAGTGTTCGATTCCGCCTTGTCCTGCAGGAGTTTTGGTGGTGCAAAGCGTTCACCGTAGGTCTCGGCGAGCTGGGATGCCCGCTCGGTGAATGCCCTCACGCCATACTGATTGATAAACTGAATCGCACCACCCGTCCAGGGCGCGTAGCCAATGCCGAAGATACTGCCGATATTCGCATCCTCTACCGTGCGCAATACACCTTCCTCCAGACAACGAACCGTTTCGATGGCCTGAATGAAGAGGATCCGGTCTTTCAGCTCCTGTAGTTTGACCGTTCTTGCCTTCTCCGCATTCACGAACAGAGTTTCCAGCTCCGGCCAGAGGTGTTTCTTGCCGTTGGCAGGGTACTCGTAGAAGCCGGCGCCCGCAGCCTTGCCCTTGCGGCCATACTCGTTGACCATCGCATCGATGACGGCCTCCGCGGGGTGGGGATTCCAGGTGCCGCCGGAGGCTTCGGTATCCTTTTTACTTTGGTCCCGGATGTGTTGCATCAAGGTCATACTGACTTCGTCGGAAATAGCCAGTGGCCCGACGGGCATACCGGCCAGCACTCCCGCGTTCTCAATGCTCGCTGGATGAATACCTTCACCAAGCATGCAGATGCCCTCGTTGACGAAGGTCCCAAAGACCCGCGAGGTGAAGAACCCTCGACTGTCGTTGACCACCACGGGAATCTTTCCGATCTGCTGAACGTAGTCAAACGAGCGCGCCAGGGTTTCATCCGAGGTTTTTTCGCCGACGATGATTTCCACCAGCTGCATCTTGTCGACCGGTGAGAAGAAATGCAGGCCAATGAAGTTCTCGGCTTTTGCTGAGGCCTCGGCGAGTTGGGTAATGGGAATGGTCGAGGTGTTGGACGCAAAAATCCCGTTTGCCATCAGCTTGGGCTCTGCTTCCTGGGTAACTTTTGCCTTCAGTCCACTGTCTTCGAACACCGCCTCGATCACCAGATCACAGCCTTCCAGATCTTCTGCGGAGTCTGTGGCTTTGATACGGCCCAGGATGTCTGCTTTTTGAGCTTCGGTCATCCGGCCACGGCTGACCTTCTTGGCCAGCAGCTTCTCGGAGTAGCTTTTGCCCTTTTCGGCATTTTCCACCGAGACGTCTTTCAACACCACGTCGATGCCGCGCGTGGCCGTCGAATAGGCGATACCAGCGCCCATCATACCGGCGCCGAGCACACCCACCTTACGGAAGGTTTCTTTCTCAACGCCGTCGGGACGGCTGCCGCCGGCCTTGATGGCGTTCAGCTGGAACCAGAAGGTGCCGGTCATGTTCTTGGCGACCTGGCCAATCACCAGTTCAGCAAAATACCGGGTCTCGATCAGGCTACCGTTGTCGAAATCCACCTGGGCACCTTCGACTGCAGCGGAAAGGATGCGCTCCGGTGCCGGATAACAGCCTTTGGTTTTCTGCTTCAGCATGGCCGGGGCGATGGCCAGTTTCTGGGCCATGGCAGGATGGTGAGGCGCGCCGCCAGGAAACCTGAAGCCTTTCTGGTCCCAGGGTTGCTGACATTTGGGGTTGGCATCGATGAATGCCCGGGCTTTTGTGATCATGTCGTCGGCAGAATCGGCCAGTTCGTCGACAATGCCGGCCTTGAGGGCGGCCTTGGGATTCACCTTTTTGCCTTCCATCAGGAACGGAAAGGCCGCTTCCAGGCCAATCATTCGGGGCAGTCGTTGCGTGCCGCCACCACCGGGCAGCAGGCCCAGTGTCACTTCCGGCAGCCCCAGCTGAATGCTGTCGTCGTCAATGGCGATGCGGTGGTGGCAAGCCAGGGCGATCTCCAGGCCGCCGCCGAGGGCGGAGCCATTGATAGCAGCAACCACCGGTTTGCCGGTGGTTTCCAGGAAGCGCATGTGGGCTTTCAGGCCGTTGACCATATCTTCAAAGGTTTGGGCGTCATCCCGGGTGACCTTGTGCAGCTCTTTCAGGTCGCCGCCGGCAAAAAAGGTCTTCTTGGCCGAGGCAATGATCACGCCTCGGATGTTGTCCAGATCACCTTTCACTTTTGCGGCAGTTTCCGAGAGGGCGTCCCGGAAAGCGGCATTCATGGTGTTGGCGGACTGGCCCGGCATGTCGATGGTGAGGGTCAGGATCTGATCTGAACCCAGTTCGTAACGGATGGCACTCATAATCGGTTCTCCTTGAAAAGTGGACGGGTTCAGACGCGCTCAATGATGGTGGCAATGCCCATGCCGCCGCCAACGCACAGCGTGGCCAGGCCATAGCGAAGTTCACGCCGCTCCAGCTCATCCAGCAGGGTGCCAAGAATCATGGCGCCGGTGGCACCCAGCGGGTGGCCCATGGCGATAGCCCCGCCGTTCACGTTCACTTTTTCGTCGGGAACCGAGAGTTCCCGCTGGAAGCGCATAACCACAGAGGCGAAGGCCTCGTTCACTTCAAACAGATCGATCTGATCGGCAGTCATGCCCGCTTTTTCCAGCGCTTTGCGCGCGGCCGGGGCAGGACCGGTCAGCATAATGGTCGGGTCAGTACTGGTTACTGCTGTGGCAATGATGCGGGCGCGCGGTGTAAGACCCATGGCCTTACCCTTGGCCTCGCTGCCGATCAGCACGGCAGTGGCACCATCGACTATCCCGGAGGAATTACCGGCGTGATGCACGTGGTTAATCTTCTCCACGTAATGGTATTTCTCTCGGGCGACACCATCGAAGCCCATCTCGCCCATCATCTGGAAGGAGGGCTTCAGGCCGGCAAGGCTCTCCAGCGTAGTGTTGCCACGCACGTGCTCATCGCGTTCAAGGATCACCACGCCATTCTGGTCAGTGATCGGAATAATGGATTTGCCAAAGTAGCCGTTTTCCCAGGCATTGGCCGCTTTTTGCTGGGATTTCACGGCAAAACCATCGACGTCTTCACGGCTGAATCCCTCCAACGTGGCAATTAGATCCGCGCCGATACCCTGGGGCATGAAACCGGTATGCAGATTGGTCTCCGGGTCTGTGGCCCAGGCACCGCCGTCGGAGCCCATAGGGACCCGGGACATGGCTTCCACGCCACCGGCAACCACCATATCTTCCCAGCCGGAGCGTACTTTCATGGCGGCCAGGTTGACTGCTTCCAGCCCGGACGCGCAAAAACGGTTGAGAGTGACGCCAGCCACTTTTTCGTCCCAGTCGGCTGCCAGAGCTGCGGTCTTGGCGATATCTGCACCCTGATCGCCCACCGCGGTGACGCAGCCCATCACAATGTCATCCACCTGGGCGGTGTCCAGACTGTTCCTCTCCTGCAGCGCATGGAGCACCGTCGTCAACAGCGTTATGGGTTTGACGCTGTGAAGTGATCCGTCTTTTTTTCCACGCCCTCTGGGGGTGCGGACTGCATCGAAGATATACGCCTCGGTGGTCATTGCTTGTCCTCTGGTCATATTGTTTTCGGAATTGATTTACCGATGACATAACCATAGCCGGTTGCAGTTGCGGGGTGTAATGACGCGGGCTGCCAATCGCATTGGCGAAATTGCTCATGAACCATGACAAGGAGAGAGGTGGCTTCTATGGTGTTAGAAACCGCAGACGAATTCAGGAGGCGCAAGCCATGTCTCTGCGAGATGCGATCGACAATTTTTACGAACGGCTGGTGGTGGATGCCATTGAGGCAACGCGGCAGGAGTCTGACACAGCGGACTATCTTACCGACGTGATGTGCGTGGCCCTCAACCGGCTGCCCACACGGTATTACCGGCATTCAATCGACATGATGTTTTATCTGGCGGACGAGGAGCTTAAGGGGATGAAAGAGAAGTCCCTGGCCGCCGTAAAGGAAGCCAGGGAATTCGTCAGAGAGCATCAGCGGGAGTAGACCGCTGGGCGCCTCAGGCCTCGTTCAGATTGGCGATAGCCCTGTTCAGTCGCTCAGCGAGCTCCGTGTCCGCGTTTTTGCCAGTGCCACCCAGGCACCAGGCTGCCAGCAGTTTCTCTACATCCTGCATTTGATCCGTGCTGTTGTCGGCGGAACCCATGCCATTGGCAAGGCGCTGAACCTGGATTTCCATGCGGCGCTGCTGATCGGCTTCGGGGGAGGGCACGCCGCAAAGGATTTCTGCGCGAATCACCAGCTCGACCGGATCGCTGGTGTCTGACGTTTCGGCCAGCGCAGCCCAGTGCTGAGGCGCTGATTCACTGCCGGACTGGCCCGCTTTGGCCGCCATCACCAGAGACTGCCAGGAAGCCATTTTTGCCTGCAGTCTCAGAGTCGAGAGAATCTTGCTCAGCCGCTGCTTTTCTTGCTGGACCTGTTCTCTGACGCCTTTTGAGAGCGTAGCGGCATCAATATCCTTGAGCGTCGCCAGGGCCGCAGTGACTGCCTGTTCGTCACTTTCCGGGGATATTCCTGAAACCTGATTCAGGCCTGCTTGCGCCGTCTCGTCGGCGGCCCGTGATGCCTGCTGCTGTTCCGAGCGCTCGGCATCACGGCGGGCGAAGATCTGGTCACAGGCCTTTCGGAACGCTTGCCATAGTTTGCGGTCTTCCCGATGGCGGGTGATTCCGATGGCTTGCCAGTCTCCCTGGAGGGCCTTGGCCTGGTTCATGGCATCCTGAAGCGGCTCGTGTTCGACCAGGGCCTGGGCCTTTTCCACGATCGTTTGTTTCAGGCCTTCGTTCTTGCGCCGTTCCTCGTCCAGGGGTGCTTCCAGCCTCTTGAGCAGTTCATCGAAGCGCTTTTGAACGGCACGATTGTCCCGGAATTCCACCGGCCAGGCTTCCTTCCACTCCTGGCGGGCGGTCTGGTGGATGCGCTCTGCGGCCTTCCAATCGATTGACGACCAGTCGGCGTTGTTCAGGAAGCTTTCGAGTTGCTCGCAAATGGCGGCTCGCTTCTCCAGATTGGCCTGTTTCAGGCCCGATTTCGCAGAAAAGTAGGCTTTGCATGGCTCATAGGCCTTGTCGGACGCAGCCTTGAAGCGGGACCAGAGCGTTCGGTCGGAAGAGCCGCCCAGATCGCGCCACTCATTCTGCAATTCCTTGATTCGCTCCGCCTTGGCTTCCGGGTCCATGGGTTGCTCTGCCAGATATTCCATTTGCTCACACAGGGCAATCTGTTTCGGCTCGGTCGCAAAGCCCTGCCAGTCCGAGAGCTCCCTCAGTTGCCCGTTCAGCAGTTGCATCCGGGCCTGGAAGGGTTTGGCGTGGCGTTGATCCAGATCCCGGAAATGCTGCTGGGCGGTTTTGAACAGCTGTTTCGACTCTTTCAGCTGTTTGGCCTCAAGGGCATTTTCCAGTTTGTTGAGGTCGACTTCGAGCCGATTCGCCAGGGATTTCTGCTGCTCCTGGTCAACACGAGGCTGGGTCGGTGCCTTGGGCTTGCCGGCCAGTTTTCGCAATGGCTCCAGCAGAGTGGGGGTGGGGTAGCCTTCCGGCCAGTTGATCTCGGCAACCAGGTTTTTGGCCTGGTCGCGTTGCTCGTTTGTGGGGCCGCCTTCACTTTCAAGCAGAGTGCCGAGTTCGACGATGGTGTCCCGGTCCTGGGTAATTCGGCGGACGGAGCCGAGGTAATTGCGCAGCGCCAGCATGGCGGTCTCGTAGGATTTCTGTTCCTGCTTGTCTACGGCAGTATCCCGAGTGGCTTCCAGCCAGCGGTTTTCCTGGGTCTTCTGCAGTGCATCCAGCGAGGCAAGTGAGGGCAGAGTCTCTGGCGATTGAGCCTTGAGTTCGTCCAGTGTCCGGGTAAGCAGCTCGAGGGTTTCCCGGCGTTGTAGCTGCTGGTCTCGCTGGCGCTTTTCCTCCTCCGCTGCGGATTGCAGGGTGGCGATGCGCTCTTTGCATTGGTGCACTGCTTCCAGGAACGTTTGTGCCTGCTCCGGTGTGGCGTGCTCTTCCACCTCTGTCCATTGCTTCAGCAGGGCATCGAGCCGGGCCTCGTAAAGCTTGGTGTCGTCGCTTTTTGCCTGGTCCTGTGCGTGACGGATCAGGGCGGCAATGGTCTGGCCAATGCTGTCCCGTCGAGCCTGTTCTTCACGACGTCTCTGGAGCGCCGATTTGACGGTTTGGTAGACCCTTTTATCCTTGCCTTTGGCCTGTTTCTGAACTTCATGAAGGCAGGTTTCATCGGTCAGGCTACTGGCGGCGGCCTGTCGGATATCGGCTGTGACGCCCTCAATGGCCAGTTTTGCCAGGACATTCTGCGATGGCGAACCCTGAAGGGTTTTGAGCTGTTCTTCTCTCTGGCTGGCCCGGGTATCTTGCTGTTCGACAGGCTCTGGCTGGGTGGCTTTCCGCTGTTTGGGCGTTGCCTCGGTTGTCTTGCGAGATTTGAACAGTTTCTGGATGAACGCGGCCATAAGAGTATCCTTGGGTGTTGAAACCAGTTCACGGTGTCGGGCAAAGTTGGACCGCCACCGGCCATCGGCCTCCGTTGTCGGGTGCCGGGTAGTTTTGACTGGCCAGCCTGAGGGGCTGGCCAGTTGGAAAAATTCGCGGCTAGTCTAGCGTTTTGTGTGCGTGTGCGGAAAGGGTCTGTATGGCAAAACAGGAAAATCAGGACGATCAGGAATACAAGGCCCGGGCAACGGCGCTGAGGTTGCTGGCCAGAAGGGAGCACAGCCGCTTTGAGCTGAGTCTGAAACTCCGTCAGCGAAAGGTGTCGGGCGACATTATTGACGCTGTTCTCGATGATTATGAGAAAGAAGGTTGGCTCGACGATGACCGGTTTGCCGATGTCTACGCCCGCCAGAGAATGGATCTTGGTTACGGACCGTTACGGATTCTGGGCGAGCTTCAGCAGCGAGGCGTGCCTAAGACCCCGGAATGTGTCGACGAGATGAGCGAGGAAGACTGGTGTCAACGGGCTATTGGTATCCGGGATAAAAGGTTCGGGTTGGCGGATCTCAGTGAAGACTGGGATGAAAAAGTTCGTCAGGCGCGCTTTCTGAATCGTCGGGGCTATTCTGCCAGTCAGGTAGAGAGGGCCCTGGAAGCCCGGGCCGACTAGCCCGCTTCGGGTCGGGCGCTTCAGAGTGTCGGCGGGATCATGCCGAGCTCTGCTGGCAGGCCAGCCCGGAGCTTTTCGTCAGGCTGCAGTGTGTCTGAAAGGGCTCCGGGTTTCTGGCTTTCCTCCATCTTCACGATTTGCTCTTCCTGGTCTGGTGCTGGTGTGGCCGGTTCGTTGAGTCGGGCCAGGACATCATAGTAGCGCCGGATATTCTGAACGTAGATTACGGGCTCGTGGCCCCGGGCGTAGCCAAAGCGGGTCTTGGTATACCACTCCTTCTGAGCCAGAAGTGGCAGGAATTCCTTCACATCCATCCACCGGTCCGGGTCTTTTCCAGCCCCTTCTGTCAGGCGACGGGCGTCTTCAAGGTGGCCAAAACCCACGTTGTAAGAGGCAAGGGCGAACCAGGTACGGTCCGGCTCGGGGATGCGTTCCGGGATTTTCTCGTGCACGATCCGGAAATACTTGGCGCCGCCCTGGATGCTTTCCTCTGCATCAAGCCGGTTGTTGATGCCAATGTGGCTGGCTGTGTTTCGGGTCAGCATCATCAGGCCACGGACGCCGGTGGGGGATACCGCATTGGGACGCCAGTGGGATTCCTGGTAGCCGATGGCCGCGAGCAGCCTCCAGTCCATATCGAAGTCGCTGGCATAGTCGCGAAACAGAGACTCGTATTTGGGCAATCGGTTTTCCACGTGGTGCATAAAGGTACGGGCGCCGACATAATTAAGCCGGTCCAGGTGGCCATAAAAGCGCTCGGCAATCTGGGCCAGAGTGCCGTCGGTCTCCAGCGTCGACAGAAACTGCCGGGCAGCTTTTGCCAGGGATTCATCCTGCGCCGACGGGAAAAACCAGGCCAGTTCGCCAGGTTTTCCAACCGCAAATGCCTCCTTCACCATTGGGTAGAACACGTGGTTCAGATCTAGCTCATTGGAGGAAACCATCGCGTAGGGGAATTCGCCGCTTTCGACTCGGGACAGAACGCCAGCAGCGTCAAGCCCGGGATGGACTTGCCACTGGAGTTCCGAGATTTCTTCCCGGGCCCGGTTCAGGCGATGTTCATGATTGCTGTCGGCCACCACGTGAAGGGCTTTTCCGGCCAGGTCTTTCAGTGACTCAGGTCGCTCTACGTCCCGGTTATAAACCAGTATCGACTGTGCGGTAATACCGGTAGCCACGGAATGGAAATGACCGGCCGTGTCGGGCTGACTGGACAGCCCCAGCATGCCCAGGTGGGCATAATTCTTATCCAGTACCGACAGGATCTCAGTATTGTCATCGGCGACGCGGATCCGGAGCTTTACCCCCAGTTCATTAGCGAACAGCTTTGCCAGTTCATAGTCGTAACCGGTAGGGCCGCCCTCACTTTCCACATAGATAGAGGGTGCCGTACGGGTGATCACATGCAGCACACCCTCATCCCGGATTTCCTGGAGAGTGCTGGGTTGTGAGCATCCAGTCATTAGTAGGGCGGAGCCAAGTAAGAGAAGCGTCTTGGCGGATGCGCCTGTTAAAGCAGCAAGAATTCTGGGCAAGTCCCTGATCTCCGTCACGTCTGGATCATCTGGTTGCAGAGCCGCTTGCAGATCTGCACCCCTCTCTATCCTGAGTGTGGAATTCCTTTCCACCTGCTCAATGATCCTTGGTATCGGATGGTTGGTCAATAAATCTGGTTAATTAATATGCAAAACAATGTCAATTGTACGGTCGGGGATTAACGCTTCAAGCGCTGTATCCCGGCCTCGCTTTCGAGTATCATGGCGGCCTTTCAAATTGCACCCAGACTTCCCCGTTTCGCGCGATACAGGTTGATATCATGCTTGAACTTCGCGGCGCTCCCGCGCTTTCGCCATTCCGCTCCCGCAAACTGCATTCCCGGATTCAGGACATCGTGCCTGAAGTCGAGCACGTTTATGCAGAGTTCATGCACTTTGTCGATCTAGAGGCGGACCTCTCTGACGCAGAGCAGGCTATTCTTGATCGACTGCTGACATACGGCCCCAGCGTGCCGGTGGAGGATCCGGACGGGGTTCTGTTTCTGGTCGTGCCGCGCCCGGGAACGCTTTCACCCTGGTCCAGCAAAGCAACAGACATTGCCCGTAATTGTGGCCTTCGTCAGATTCACCGAATCGAGCGGGGTACGGCCTACTACATCCGTTCTGGTCGTAAGCTTGGCCTGGAACAGCGCGAGAAGATCGCAGCCCTGCTTCATGACCGCATGACCCAGAAAGTATTTCATGAAATGGGCGGGGCGGAGCTGCTGTTCAGCCATGAGGAACCGCGACTCCTCGGGCGGGTTCCTGTTCTGGCGGGTGGCCGTAATGCCCTGGTTGAAGCGAACTCTCGCCTGGGGCTGGCACTTGCCGAAGATGAAATCGACTACCTGGTGAAGTCCTTCACGGATCTTGAGCGGGATCCGACCGACGTGGAGCTCATGATGTTCGCACAGGCGAACTCCGAGCACTGTCGACACAAGATCTTCAATGCCTCCTGGGATATTGACGGCGAGGGCCAGGAAAAATCCCTGTTCGCGATGATCCGCAATACCTTTGAAATGAACAGCGAAGGCGTCCTTTCGGCATACAAAGATAACGCATCTGTTATCCGGGGCAGCCGGGGTGGCCGCTTCTTCCCGGATCCGGAGACTGGGGTCTACGGATACAACGAGGAAGATATTCACATCCTGATGAAGGTGGAGACACACAACCACCCGACGGCGATTGCCCCTGCGGCCGGTGCGGCAACAGGCTCCGGCGGCGAAATTCGCGACGAGGGCGCGACCGGTCGGGGTTCGAAGCCAAAAGCGGGTCTGACTGGTTTCACAGTCTCCAACCTGAACCTTCCGGACGACCCCCAGCCATGGGAAATCAACTATGGCAAACCGGAGCGGATTGCTTCAGCTCTCGACATCATGATTGAAGGGCCTATTGGCGGTGCGGCGTTCAACAACGAGTTCGGTCGTCCCAATCTGGCCGGCTATTTCCGCACCTTTGAAGAGAAAGTGCCGGGTGCCGCTGGCGAGGAAGTCCGCGGTTACCACAAGCCGATCATGATTGCCGGAGGTCTTGGCAACATTCGTGAAGAGCACGTTGAAAAAGGCAATATCCCGGTGGGCGCCAAGCTCATTGTGCTGGGCGGGCCCTCAATGCTGATCGGTCTTGGTGGCGGCGCTGCTTCGTCCATGGATTCGGGTTCCAGCAACGAAAACCTGGATTTTGCGTCGGTTCAGCGGGACAACCCGGAGATGGAGCGTCGCTGCCAGGAAGTGATCGACCGTTGCTGGCAGATGGGGGACAACAACCCCATCGCGTTTATCCATGATGTTGGCGCCGGCGGCCTTTCCAATGCCATGCCAGAGCTTGTTAAGGATGGCGGTCGAGGCGGCAAATTCGAGCTTCGCGATATTCCCAGTGACGAGCCCGGCATGTCACCGCTTGAGATCTGGTGTAACGAATCCCAGGAGCGGTATGTGATGGCAGTGGCTCCGGAAAACCTGGAGCGGTTCGATGCCCTTTGCCGCCGGGAACGTTGCCCCTATGCCGTGATTGGTGAGGCGACAGAGGCCCACCATTTGGAGCTGGGTGATTCCTACTTTGACGACAAGCCGGTTGACCTGCCGATGGAAGTGCTGTTTGGCAAGCCGCCGCGCATGCACCGGAGCGTCAGTCGCGCTTCTTTTACTAAGCCCATATTCGACTCCACTAAAATCGATCTGGACGACGCCATTCGCCGTGTTCTGCGTCTGCCGTCCGTTGGCTCCAAGAGCTTTTTGATCACCATTGGTGACCGGACCATTACCGGCCTGGTTGCGCGGGATCAGATGGTTGGGCCCTGGCAGGTCCCGGTCGCTGACGTGGCTGTGACTGCCACCTCCTTCGATGTTCGCACTGGTGAAGCGATGGCCATGGGCGAGCGCACACCGGTTGCAACGATCGACTCCCCTGCGTCTGGTCGCATGGCCGTGGGTGAAGTGATTACCAATATGGCCGCCGCTCCGATCGCGAAACTGTCCGATATTCGCCTGTCTGCAAACTGGATGGCGGCTGCCGGACATCCGGGCGAGGATGAAAATCTCTATGAAACCGTTCGTGCAGTAGGGATGGAGCTGTGCCCGGAGCTGGGTATTACGATTCCGGTCGGCAAGGACTCAATGTCCATGAAGACCATGTGGGAGGAAGACAGCGGCGAACAGAAGAGCGTAACTGCACCGCTTTCATTGATCGTCAGCGGCTTTGCACCGGTAACCGATGTTTCCAGAACCCTGACTCCCCAGTTGGTGAAGGATGCCGGCGAGACCGACCTGATTCTGGTAGATCTCGCTGCCGGTCAGAACCGCCTGGGTGGTTCCGCTCTGGCTCAGGTGTACCGTCAGGTCGGTGCTGTGGCGCCGGACCTGGATGATCCCGAGGACATCAAGGCTTTCTTCGCGGTCATTCAGGGTCTGAACTCCGACGGTAAACTGCTGGCCTATCATGACCGTTCGGACGGTGGCCTGTTCGTCACGCTGGCTGAAATGTGCTTTGCCGGCCGTTGTGGCGTTGATATCAAGCTGGATGGCCTCGCTGAAGATCGCAGCCAGTTTGCCAGGGAACTGTTTAACGAAGAGCTGGGTGCTGTTATTCAGGTGCGCAGGGAAGACACCGGTTTTGTCCTGCAGCAGTTCTCTGCCGCGGGTCTTGGCGACTACATCAGTGTGATTGGCAGCCCGAATGACACCGACAGCCTGCGCCTCACCTTTGAGGGCGGCACGGTAGTGGATGAACCTCGTGTAGAGCTCCAGCGTCTATGGGCGGAAACCAGTTACCGCGTTCAGTCTCTGCGGGATAACGCCGATTGCGCCCGCGAAGAGTTCGATAATCTGCTTGATGCGGAGGATCCCGGTCTTCACGCCGAGCTCTCCTATGACATCAACGAGGATGTGGCCGCCCCCTATATCAACAAGGGAGCCCGTCCTAAGGTTGCAGTTCTGCGAGAGCAAGGTGTTAATGGACAGGTTGAAATGGCGGCTGCATTCGATCGCGCCGGTTTCGATTCTGTAGACGTGCACATGAGCGATTTGCTCTCTGGCCGGGTTACGCTGGATGGCTTTAATAGCCTGGTTGCCTGTGGCGGATTCTCCTACGGTGACGTTTTGGGCGCCGGTGAAGGGTGGGCCAAATCCATTCTGTTCAGCGATCGCGTCAGGGACCAGTTTGCGGCATTCTTCAATCGTCAGGACACGTTGGCACTGGGAGTGTGCAATGGCTGTCAGATGCTCTCCAACCTGCACGAACTCATTCCGGGCAGCGAAGGCTGGCCTCGTTTCGTACGCAACCAGTCCGAGCAGTTTGAAGCACGGCTGGTTATGGTTGAGGTGATGCCATCGCCGTCTGCGTTCATGGACGGTATGGCCGGCTCTCGCATGCCCATTGCGGTTGCCCATGGCGAAGGCAGGGTTGAATTTGCCAGTGGCACCTCCGCGGAGGCACTCTCCGAAAACGAGCTCGTGGCGCTGCGCTACGTGGATAATCGCGGGCAGGCAACGGTTCGTTATCCCTATAACCCGAACGGTTCGGAAGCCGGAATTACGGGGCTTACTACCCGCGACGGCAGGGTCACGATCATGATGCCGCACCCTGAGCGAGTGTTCCGGGCTGTTCAGCATTCCTGGCGTCCATCAGAGTGGCAGGAAGACGGTTCCTGGATTCGCATGTTCCGAAATGCGAGACGCTGGTTCGGTTAAATTCCCGCGTCAGTAAAGAGCCGGTTCTGGGTGCGCTCAACATGAGCGTTTTCTCCAGAGCCGGCTTTTTTATTGGCTGCCCCGTTTCTGGGCATTTTTCAAGGGAAAAATTCGGCGAAAATGGCAAAAATTCCCTTGACTCAGTATTTTTATGCACATTGCTGGTGCCTTCCTGTTTGTTCTGTGAACAAAGACCGGGAAATCGGTTCAACTTTTGCGCAAAACACATAAGCTATTGAAAAATATAGAATAAATTAATCAGGTGATTTTGTCGCCAATTTAACGAAAGTGCAGTGATTACGGGGTTTGGGGGCGTGTTCCCAAAAACTTTCCCCAGAGTTATCCACAGATTCTGTGGGTAAGTGTCTAAGCTATTAATCTGTACAAAAAATATCCGATCCAAGGGAGGGTTTTCGATGTACAAGATGTGTTATTTCGTTCCGGAAACTCATGTTGAGCAAACCAAGCAGGCATTGTTTGATGCCGGAGCTGGTCGTATTGGTGATTACGATTGTTGTGCCTGGCAATGTCTCGGAAAGGGGCAGTTTCGTCCGCTTGAAGGAAGCGATCCATTTCTTGGCAAAGCCGGTGAGATTGAAGCGGTGGATGAGTACAAGGTTGAGCTGGTTTGTGCTGACGAGCTGATACGGGACGCTCTCGCAGCGCTCAAGCGGGCCCACCCCTATGAGGAGCCCGCTTACGAGGTCTATCGAATGGAGGAGTTGTAGCCGGCGGCCTTATTTGCGGTCTTTCGCCATGGGGTGGCGGATGTCGCTCACATGCACACCGAAGGACTCGCGCCTGAAGTCGGCCAGGAACAGCTCCAGGGTGCGCTTCACGGTTGGAAAGGAGATCTCCTCCCAGGGGATCTCATCCAGCCCGAACAGTCTGGATTCCAGAGATTCCTCACCTGCACCGAAATGCCCGTCTTTCAGTGTCGCTCGGTAGAACATGTGAACCTGATTGATGTGCGGAACGTCGATGATCGAGTAGAGGCCCTCAATATTCACTTCAGCGAGGGCCTCTTCCAAAGTTTCGCGCTCAGCGGCCTCAATAGTGGTTTCTGCGTTCTCCATGAATCCGGCGGGCAGCGTCCAGTAGCCATAGCGCGGTTCGATAGCTCTTCGGCACAATAATATCTGCCCCTCCCATACGGGAACGGTGCCGGCGACAATGCGAGGGTTCTGGTAATGTATGGTATCGCAGCTGACACAGACATAGCGGTGACGGTTATCGCCTTCGGGGATGCGTTGTTCAACCGGTTGGCCGCATGTGCTGCAGTACTTCATGATTTTCCCCGTATACTGAAATTGGTGTGGTAGTCAGTTTAACGATCCCGGCTGCCTCTGTCTCATCCAACCTCCGGATGTACCGTGGAGACGAACATTGCGTGATTTACTTGCCGAGCGCCTCGCCGGCTATGCGCCGCGGCAGCTGGCGCTGGATTATCCCGAGGCCGGGATTCTGGTCCCGATAACCGATGATCACCGAAACCCCGAAATGATTTTTACGCTCAGGTCTGAAAATCTGAGCACTCATCGCGGGCAGGTAGCCTATCCTGGCGGTAAACGTGATCCTGAAGACCCGTCTCTGGCAGCAACCGCGTTGCGTGAAACCCACGAGGAAATCGGACTGCCGCCGGACCAGGTGCAGATCATTGCGCCTCTGAGCCAGGTGATGTCCCGTTACGGAATTCTCGTGACCCCATACGTTGGCGTGATTCCCGGGGATCATCCTCTGGAGCCGAATCCGCACGAGATTGAAAGTGTATTCCGGGTACCGCTCTCCTTTTTCCTGGAGGACCGACGCGAGCGCACAGACGCTCTGAATTTCCTGAACCATACGTTTTACGTGCCTTGTTATCGGTGGGAACGCTACGAAATCTGGGGTTTGTCGGCAGTGGTTCTGGTTGATTTCCTGAACGCTGTGTACGATGCCGGAATTGACCTGCTTGAACCGCCTGAAGGAGGCTGAGATGTTTTACCAGTTGAATGACCGAACGCCAGAGCTGGAAGGTGAGGGGCACTTCGTTGCCGACAATGCGTCTGTGATAGGCCGAGTCCGGCTGATGGAGAAAGCCAGCGTCTGGTTCAACGCCGTTGTCCGTGGTGACAATGAGTGGATCACGATAGGGCCAGAGACGAATATCCAGGACGGTTCCGTTCTGCATACCGATCCCGGTATGCCGCTCACTCTTGGAAGGGGCGTAACGGTTGGCCACAAGGTCATGCTTCACGGCTGCGAGATTGGCGATTACTCATTGATCGGTATCAACGCGGTCGTTCTGAATGGTGCAAAGATTGGTAAGCATTGCCTGATCGGTGCCAATGCACTCATACCTGAGGGGATGGAGGTGCCCGATGGTTCCATGGTTGTCGGTTCACCGGGCAAGATCAAACGGGAGCTTAATGACAACCAGAAAAAGATGCTGGAAATGAGTGCGCAGCACTATGTGCAGAATGCAGCCCGCTATGCTGATGAGCTCAAGCCCTGCGAGCCGAAGAAATGAGTGTCGCTGACAAGGTACGCTCGCCCTGCGTGAGCATTTGCGCCCTTGATGAAGATGATGTCTGTGTTGGCTGTCATCGAAGCGGAGACGAAATCACCCGTTGGACCGGTATGGATAATGAAGAGCGTCGCGAGGTGCTGCAGAAGGTGGCGGAACGCGAAAAGAAATCCCTGATTCACGGCTAATTGTAAAGGTGCTGGCAGATCATGACTGACTCAGTTCGAATTGGTACACCCCTCAAAGGCAACGCTTTCAGGGTTCTGTTTTGCGGATCCGGTGAGCTTGGAAAAGAAGTAGTCATCGAGTTGCAGCGCTATGGCGTTGAGGTGATTGCCGTGGATCGTTATGCCGATGCGCCTGCCATGCAGGTGGCTCATCGGAGCCATGTCATCGACATGCTCGACGGCGCCAGTCTGCGCCGCGTCATTGAGCAGGAAAAGCCGAATCTGATCGTTCCTGAGATTGAAGCCATTGCCACGCCGGAATTGGTCAAGTTGGAAGAAGAGGGATATCACGTCATTCCAACGGCGAGGGCGGTAAACCTGACAATGAACCGTGAGGGAATCCGTCGGCTTGCTGCTGAAGAGCTGGGATTGCCAACGTCGCCATACCGCTTTGCTGGTTCCCGGGAGGAATATCTCGCAGCGGTGAAGGAGATAGGGCTTCCACTGGTGGTAAAGCCGGTTATGAGTTCCTCGGGCAAAGGACAAAGTACGGTCAAGACCGAGGGAGATATTGAAGCGGCTTGGGAATATGCCCAGTCTGGCGGACGTGCCGGTAAAGGAAGGGTGATCGTTGAGGGGTTCGTCGATTTCGATTATGAGATTACCCTGCTGACCGTCAAGCATCGGGACGGAGTTTCGTTTTGTGAACCCATAGGGCATCGGCAGGAAGACGGAGACTACCGGGAATCCTGGCAACCCCAGCCGATGGCGCCCCTGGCCTATGAGCGTTCGGCTGAAGTCGCCCGGGCCGTGGTAGAAAATCTCGGTGGATATGGCATCTATGGTGTCGAGCTCTTTGTTAAAGAAGACAGCGTCTGGTTCTCAGAAGTTTCGCCACGTCCCCATGATACAGGGCTGGTAACCCTGGTATCCCAGGACCTCTCCGAGTTTGCGCTGCACGCGCGGGCTATCCTGGGTCTACCGATCCCCTCGATCCGTCAGACCGGTCCATCGGCATCGGCGGTGATTCTTCCTGAAGGAGATTCAACAGAGGTTTCCTATTCAGGGCTTGAAGCGGCGCTTTCGGAGCCGGATACCCAGTTGCGCCTTTTCGGAAAGCCCGAATTAAAAGGGCGTCGTCGAATGGGGGTTGCGCTGGCGAAGGGTGCTTCTGTAGAGGAAGCGCGGAAAAAAGCGCGCGGCGCGGCACAATCGGTTATCGTTGAACCATGAATCTTTATCGAATGTTGGTGTCATAAAGAGGAATCGTGAGGTTTCATGAAAAAAATCAAAACCAATCGTTGACACCTCCTGAGAGGTCTGTAGAATGCGCATCTCTTTCGAGGGGTAAGCCACTCAGGCAGCTCCGGATTCGAAAGGCAACTGTTTGAAAGTACTGAAGAAAACGAGTTTTAAAATTCTTCATATTAACGGTTGACAAGGCAGCGGAACGATGTAGAATACGCGGCCTTGATTGAGCAACAGCTCAAACGCTCTTTAAAAAGTTGACCAAGTAATTCGTGTGGGCGCTGGCCGAGGTATTTCGGATATGAAATATCAGGACAGTGACTCGTCGAAATTGAGTTTTGTCTTGAGCAAGAATAGAGAATCTTCGGATTCTTGTATGATTTAAACTGAAGAGTTTGATCATGGCTCAGATTGAACGCTGGCGGCAGGCTTAACACATGCAAGTCGAGCGGTAACAGGGGGTGCTTGCACCCCGCTGACGAGCGGCGGACGGGTGAGTAAT